>Ga0187833_10001899_pt1 | contig 23172 bp, 23 predicted proteins | sample ETNtaG_37_FD_167968 | JGI IMG/M metagenome (GOLD analysis project Ga0187833, IMG submission 167968) | Marine microbial and viral communities from oxygen minimum zone, Eastern Pacific Ocean - ETNP2014_SV_400_PacBio MetaG (Illumina Assembly) | ecosystem: Environmental > Aquatic > Marine > Hypoxic...
TCTCATACATAAATTATGAATTACATTAGCATTGACCCTGTCATCTTTGATTTAGGTTTTGTAAAAATCTATTGGTATGGTGTAATGTATTTGTTGGCATTTATATCGGCCTATTTATTAGCGAAAAAAAGAATCAAAAAAACTCTCTTATTTACAAATAAAGAGGTTGATAATCTGATCTTTTATGGCGCTTTAGGTGCCGTAATAGGTGGACGTTTTGGCTATCTAATATTCTATAGTTTGCCTAGTTTTATAGATAACCCACTAATATTCCTGAATTTTCAAAATGGCGGCATGTCTTTTCATGGTGGCTGCATTGGGGTATTGCTTTCAATGATGTTATTTAATCGCAAAACCGGCAAAACATTTTTTCAAACCACAGACTTCATAGCGCCTTTGGTTCCACTAGGCCTATTTTTCGGCAGGATTGGTAACTATATTAATGGCGAACTATGGGGAAAAACTACTAGTAGCTATTGGGGGATTTATTCTCCTGATTATCTTGGTGAGTGGGCATATCGCTATCCAACTCAACTTTTTGAGGCATTTCTGGAGGGCATATTGCTTTTTGCGATTTTATGGTTGTTTACCAATAAATCTCGACCATTGATGACTCCATCATCCTTATTCTTGATACTTTATGGACTCTTTAGATTTATAATTGAATTTATTAGAATGCCGGATACTCAGCTAGGATATTTAGCCTTTGAATGGCTAACTATGGGTCAATTATTGAGCTTGCCAATGATCATTATTGGCATATTTTTACTTTATAAAGCACAACTTACAGGAAAACAATTATGAAACAGTATTTAGACTTTTTGCGGTTTGTCAGAGAAAATGGAGCCGTCAAAACTGACAGAACCTCTACCGGTACATTGAGTCATTTCGGGCACCAGATGCGCTTTAATTTGAATGACGGCTTTCCTTTGGTAACAACTAAACGTATACATTTACCTTCGGTTGTTCATGAATTGTTATGGTTTCTCAACGGCGATACCAATATTCGGTATCTTAATGACAATAATGTCAATATCTGGAACGAGTGGGCCGATGAAAATGGCGAATTAGGTCCTGTATACGGAGCTCAGTGGCGTCGCTGGAAAGGTTCTGACGGTAAAGATATTGATCAAATTTCTGAAGCAATTAAGTTAATTAATAATTCACCCGACTCTAGAAGAATTATTGTTTCTAGCTGGAATGTAGGCGAACTATCAAATATGGCCTTGCAGCCTTGCCATGCACTTTTCCAGTTCTATGTAGTAAATAATCGCCTGTCTTGTCAACTTTATCAGCGTAGTGCTGATATTTTTCTTGGCGTGCCATTCAATATCGCCTCTTACGCACTACTTACACATATGGTTGCGCAGCAATGCGATGTTGATGTTGGTGATTTTGTCTGGAGTGGCGGAGATTGCCATATTTACTCTAACCATTTTAGTCAAGTCGATGAGCAATTAAGCCGAAGCCCAAAAACTCTACCAGAACTTGTGATTAAAAGAAAAGCCGAAAGTATTTTTGATTATAATTTTGATGACTTCGAATTTTCTAATTACATCCATGATGCGCCGATTCCTGCTCCTGTTGCAGTCTAAATTGAAATAATATTTATGGAAAAGTTGCAAAAAAACATTGACTATAAGTTCAAAAATATCAGCTTACTCAAGAAAGCCTTAACACACAGGAGTGTTGGTAAACAAAACAATGAAAGGCTGGAATTTTTGGGTGACAGTATCCTGGGCTCAATTATTTCAAGAGAGCTATTCCAGCGCTTCCCTTCGATTGATGAAGGCCAGTTGTCTCGCCTCCGATCTCATCTGGTTAGAGGACAGACGCTTGCAAAGCTTGCAAAAGAAATTCAACTGTCTGAACAACTGATATTAGGGCAGGGGGAGCTCAAAAGCGGTGGCTTCCGCAGAGAATCAATACAGGCAGATGCTTTTGAAGCTATTTTGGGGGCCATTTTTCTCGATTCAGACTATTTGACAGTTAATAGAGTAATATTGAAGCTTTACAAAGAATTGCTAGACCAGGCTAATCCTGAGGAATCACATAAGGATTATAAGACTCAGTTACAGGAAGCTTTGCAAAAGAGAGGCTCTGACCTGCCGCAATATGACTTAATTGAAACTAGCGGAAAAGACCATAACGCTGTTTTCTCTGTACAATGCTCTCTGACCAATGAAAACATACAAGTTGAAAAAAGTGCAAAAAGCATAAAAAGAGCGGAACAAGCTTGCGCTGAAGCTCTTCTAGAAAAGCTGTCAATGTTATGAGCTTCCAGTCCGGTTTTGTAGCTGTAGTTGGAAGACCAAATGTTGGTAAATCTACCCTTATCAACGAGTTTGTAGGACAAAAAATTTCTATCACTTCGCATCGACCTCAGACAACTAGGCACCGAATCAATGCCATAGATACTCAACATAAATACCAGATGGTTTTTGTCGACACTCCGGGCATCCATGTCGGAGATAAAAAAGCCATCAATTCATATATGAATAGAGCTGCAAGTTCAAGTTTTTCTGAGGTAGACGTAGTACTGTGGCTGGTCGAGGTTGGGAAATGGACAAAGGAAGACGAGAGAGTACTAGAGCATGTTAATAAAGCCGATATTCCAGTTATTCTTTGTGTCAACAAAATTGACAAACTAAATAACAACGATCTTGTTTTGCCTTATCTAGAGAAAATAAAAGAAAAAGTCATGGTAAACGAAGTGTTCCCGCTCTCTGCATTTCAACTTTCAGATACAAAAACTTTAAAAAAGTTGATACTCAAATACCTGCCTGAGCAAAATGCACTATACGAAAAAGATTACATAACTGACCGTTCGGAGCGCTTTATTGTAGCTGAATTCATTCGAGAAAAATTAATGAGAAACCTCTCTAGCGAGATACCTTATGAATTAACTGTTGAGATTGAAAAGTTCGATTTGGATGGGAAAATGTATCGAATCGCTGCCAGGATTTTTGTTGACAAGGCATCACAAAAAAGCATAGTCATTGGACACAAAGGTCAAATGCTTAGAAAAATAGGCGAGGAGTCGCGGCTGAGCATCGAAGGCTTTTTAGAAAGCAAAGTTTTTTTAGAATTATGGGTTAAGGTTAAGCAGGGCTGGTCTGATGACAAAAGGGCGCTAGCTTCTTTGGGTTATGACTAATATTGAGTTAACACCGGCCTTTTTAATTCATCGAAGAACATTTCAAGGTAGTTCTCTATTGCTAGACTTTATAGTTCGAGATTTTGGAAAAACAAGATTGATCGCTCGTAGCGCGAGAAAAAACAAAACCTCGTTTCAGATGTTTCAACGCCTCAATATTTCCTATAAGGGGAGGGGAGAACTTAAATCACTAACGCATTGGGAGGCCAACGATAAACCTAGACGTCTTATAGGTAACGACCTAGTTCTAGGTCTCTACGCCAATGAACTATTGTCTCGGTTATTGACAGATAATGAATCACACCAAAAACTGTTTGATGAATATTATAGCTTCATTAATAATATTAGCGATCAAGCTAAGCCTGAAAAAGAATTCTCTTTGAGATTGTTTGAAAACCTTTTGCTTGAAGAGATTGGTTACGGGTTAGAATTTAAAGTAGACTCTCTAGGAAATAAAATTGAACCTAATCTCAGCTATCGATTTGATGGCTACGAAGGTTTGATTGTAAGTGAAAATGGTAAAATATCAGGCAAAACGCTGCATCAATTAGATAGTCGATTTGACTCTCGACCAAACCCCAATCAATTAGCTGTTTTGAAAAAATTAAACCGTGTAAGATTACAAACCCTTTTGGGGGAAAAGCCACTTAAAAGTAGAGAACTATTTATCGCAAATTAATTATTGATTATGAGTATTTATTTAGGCGTTAATATTGACCATATTGCCACACTAAGAGAGGCTAGAGGCACTATTTACCCAAGCCCACTAGAAGCGGCTCTGATTTGTGAAAACAGTGGAGCTGACAGCATTACACTCCATCTACGTGAAGATAGAAGGCATATTCAGGATAGAGATGTTGAGGAAATTCGTAGCTCACTCAAAACAAAAATGAATCTAGAAATGGCTGCAACTGATGAAATGTTAACAATTGCTCGACAAATCAAGCCACAAGACTGCTGCCTAGTTCCAGAAAAAAGAGAGGAGCTAACTACTGAAGGTGGATTAGATGTGGCTTCACAAATATCTCGCATGACAGAAGTTTGCCATCAATTGAATGAAGAAAATATTAGAACGTCTCTATTTATTGACGCTGATATAAAACAAATCGATGCTGCAATGAGTTGCGGCGCTCCCGTCATTGAAATTCATACAGGTCACTATGCGGATTCTACAACCGTCGAAGAACAGGATGACAAATACACTCAAATCAAGAAAGCTTGCAAATATGCGCATGGACTGGGTTTACAGGTCAATGCAGGCCACGGATTAACTATTCAAAACACTAAATTGATTGCAGAAATTAATGAAATTGTCGAACTGAACATAGGTCACTCTATTGTAGCTAGATCAGTTTTTATTGGTTTAGCTAATGCAGTTAGCGAAATGAAAGCATTAATGCTTGAGGCTAGAGATATATGATTTATGGCATTGGCACTGATATAGTTAACATTGACAGAGTGTCTCATATCCTCAATAAGAATCGTGACGGCTTCATAAAAAGGGTCTTGACAGAACATGAAACAGCTCTATTTACTAACAAGGCAGATAATGCGGCGTATTGCGCAAAGCGTTTTGCTGCCAAGGAAGCCTTTGCAAAAGCGCTTGGCACTGGAATCGGAAAGGTGGTTAGTTTTCAAGATTTGACCGTTAGAAGCAACGAAAACGGCAAACCATACTTTATCCCCAGCGAAAAATTAAGGCAATACTTAATTGAAAAAAACATCACAAAAGCGCACCTGAGTATCTCAGATGAGACCAAGAATGCTATTGCATTTGTTATTTTGGAGTTGGAGAATATAGACAGCTAGGTGCAGCAATCAAAATCGATAGATTAGAATGGTATATCGTCTTCGAACTCTTCTTGTGCGACAGGGGTAATGCTCGGCTCAGGCTCGCTAGGTTTTGAATCTGCTTTTTCATTGGAAGGAGCGCTTGGTGGATTAGAACCTGCACCATCTCTCCTGTCAAGCATTTGTAGAGTTCCATTAAAACCGCTTACCACCACTTCAGTAGTGTAACGGTCTTGACCGTTTTGATCCTGCCATTTACGAGTTTGTAGTTTTCCTTCGACATAAACTTTGGACCCTTTGTCTAAATATTGTCCCGCAATTTCAGCCAATTTACCAAACAAACTTACGCGATGCCATTCTGTTCTTTCTTGTTTTTCACCGGAGTTTTTATCTGTCCAAGACTCACTTGTTGCGACAGAAAGATTGGTAATTGCATTGCCATTTGAGGCATATTTAAGTTCAGGTTTTGCGCCTAGGTTGCCAACTAATATCACTTTATTAATGCCTGCCATAACTATTTCTCCGCTTTGTTGTCGTTTTGTGGCAAAGTTAAGATAACAAGCCACCAAATAATTGCCATAAATATGGTAAATAAGAATACACTATTTAGGCTGAAAATGTCATAAATCAAACCGCCAATCGCCCCTCCAAAAAAGGTACCTAAAAATTGTGAAGTTGAAAAAACCCCCATCGCTAAACCTCTCTTTGAAGAACTTGCGGTTCTAGATAAAAGCGAAGGTAGAATTGCCTCAATTGTATTAAATGCAACAAAGAACAACGATAATACTATGAGGAATATGTTGAAGTTAAGTTTTAATTCATAAAATAATAATTGGCTAATTATCAATAAAGCAATTGAAATAAGCAAAATGAGTTTTGTTTTTTGCAATTTTTCTGCAAGAATTATTAACGGAATCATGCCCACAAATGACATCATCATAGCAGGCAAGTAAAGTTTCCAGTTGTCCGCTATGTTAATAATGTTGTTTTCAACGAGCAGCAATGGCATTACAATAAAAGCACTAGCAAGCATTAAGTGCAAAATGAATCCGCTAAAATCAAGCCGTAATAATTTTGGATTCAAAATCTTCTTAAATTCTTCAATCGATAATCGATAATAATTAATTGGCATTGTATGTGGCAAACTAGCAACTATAGTCAGTGAGATGACAGAAAGAAGGGCTATACTCCAAAAAATTCCTGGAAGTCCTGCTATTGAAGCAATTGTTGGCCCAATAAGAAGTGAAAGCATAAAGGCAAAGCCAATCTGAAAACCAACAAAAGCATTCGCCTTTGAACGATTTTCCTCAGAAATTGAGTCTGCCAAAAATGCCATTAGAACCGCTGAAATTGCTCCGCTACCCTGAAGGGCCCTACCTAGAATAACGTAGATAATATCTGTAGAAATAGCGGCTAAAATACTGCCCAAAAAAAACAAGCAAAGACCGATATATAGTAAAGGTTTTCTACCAAACCTGTCAGATAGATAGCCAAAAGGTATTTGGAAAAATGCCTGTGTAAGACCATAAATCCCTATCGTCAATCCAATTAAAAAGGGTGTGGTGTTTTGATACTCATTGGTTGCATATACACTGATTACTGGAAACAGCATAAATAAGCCCAGCATTCTTGTTGCCATAACCAATGAAACTTTAAAAGCAACACTTCGCTCAATTGAATTCATATTTAATCTATAAATAGAATTAATCTAAACTGTATCTGGGGCTATAGTTAGGATAGCTAGCTGTCAATACAGCTCTCGTATCTTGAGCAAGTTTTGAAGCCAAAATCTCATCATAGTTACGAGCCATGAGATGAAGAGCGTCAGGAATAGAAGGCGTATTAGGATAGTATTCGATTAAATATTTACAGCGATTTATAGCCGCTATAAAGGAGTTATTTTTTGTGTAATATATAGCCACATATAGTTCATGCCTTGCTAGAACATTTTTAAGCTGAATTAACTTATTTTTCGCCTCTTCAGAATATTTAGAGGCAGGAAATGTGTCAATCAATAATTTATAGTAGTCATAAGCATCACGAACACTTTGAACGTCTCTTTGTGCACTGTCAGTTACAATTTCATCTAGTATTGAACTGGACTGATCTTCGGCGATAACTCCTCTTAAATAATAGGCATAAGGAGTGGTAGAGTGAGCAGGATAGAGATCAATATACGAATTTAACTCTAGTAATGCACGTGTATATTCTTTGCGTTTAAATAAATAATAAGCAATATCCAATCGGGCCTGTATTGAATATTTTGATCCTGGATAAGCAGCTATTATAGTTTCTAAATGTTCGATGGCTTGGTTTGTGGAACCAGCATCTTGTCTTTCTTGGGCAAGTTCATATAAAGCTTTAGGGGTTAATCCATCAGCAACAAGATCTTTGGCTTTATCTTTCGTAAATAAACTGCAGCTACTCAAGAACATAAGAGATATTAAAGATATTGTTAAGGTTTTTTTCATGCAAGTATTGCTTAAGAATTGATTAAATAAATGCATTATACTAGGCTGTAGAGCCTATAGAAACCTTTGTATAATCTAGAACCATTTATTCCAATAAGCTTATAATAATATCAATGTAATCTTAATATTATTTAGGCAATGGCAATCACGTTTTTTCATAAAAAAACTCTAATTAGCGATCTTCAGAAGGTATTGGAAAATTATCTTACTAAAGATGAGATTGACTTAGTAAAGAAAGCTTATAAAGTTGCAAAAATTGCCCATGAAGGGCAGTACAGACAATCTGGTGAGTCCTATATACACCATCCCCTTGCTGTCGCCTTAATACTTGCAGAACTAGAGCTCGACTATTACTGTATCGCCGCCGCCATCTTGCATGACTGTATCGAGGATACAATAGTAACAAAAGAGGAAATATCTGAAACTTTTGGAGAACAGATAGCACATATAGTTGAAGGGGTGTCAAAGTTAACAAACCTTGAATTTACTTCTAGCTCACAACAACAGGCGAGCAATTTTCAAAAATTGTTTTTTGCAATGTCTAAAGATATGCGTGTAATGGTTATTAAGCTTGCAGACCGACTTCACAATATGCGCACAATTGACTCAGTAAGTCCTGAAAGGCAGATACAAAAAGCCAAAGAAACCGCTGAACTTCACGCTCCTATTGCACGTCGACTCGGCCTTCACGGCATCAGAGTGGAATTGGATGATTTATGTTTTCAAACGATTCACCCTAATAGATATGGAGTTCTTAAAAGAAAAATCAAGAATCAATACGGCAATCAAAAGAAAATGATCTCAACAATTAAAACTGAGATTGAGAATAGACTTAAATCTGTAGGTGTAAATGGCGATGTAGAAGGGCGTCAAAAACAACCTACCAGTGTTTACAACAAAATGAAAACGAAGTCATTGAAGTTCTCTGAAGTCCTTGATATGTATGCATTTCGTGTCATAGTTGAAAATACCCGGCAGTGCTATCAGGCTTTGGGTATACTACACAGTCTGTATAAACCAATTCCTTTGAAATTCAAAGACTATATTGCCACCCCAAAACCTAACGGCTATCAGTCGATTCATACAGTTTTATTGGGTCCTAGAAAAATGTTTATTGAAATGCAAATTCGTTCAAAAGAAATGCATTTTATTTCCGAGTATGGAATTGCTGCACATTGGCACTATAAAAATAGAAAAAAGCCATCAGAAAAACTCGCTAGAAATTGGTTAGGTTCTCTGCTTGATATTCAGCAAAACTCTGATTCATCAGTCGATTTTCTTGAAAACACTAAGGCGGACTTGTTTTCCAATGAAGTTTTTATTTTTACTCCTGCAGGAAAAATTATTCAGTTGCCATTAAGATCGACAGTACTTGATTTTGCTTATGCTGTACATACTAATGTCGGTAAGAGAACTCAAAAAGCAACCATTAACGGCAATCCAGCAGAATTAGAAACGGAATTGATGTCCGGTCAGACAGTCGAAATTATAACAAGCCGTTTAGTTAAGCCTAGCCCTAAATGGCTCGATATAGTAACCACTTCTAAAGCTAAATTTGCTATCAAAGCGCAATTAAAAGAAAACTCTAAATCAGAATTAGCTAAATTAGGCAAGCACTTAGTTACAGATGCGCTCTATCTTCATAAAATCGACATTTCCGACATTTCTAAAGAAAGATGGAAGGAATGTTTAAAAGAGCTCCTCTGCAAAACACGAAAAGAGCTATATATCAAGGTTGGCTTATCAGAGATTTTTGTAGCTGTAGTTGTAAACAAATTAATTCAAGGCATCAGTGAAACAACCATAAATTCAATTACAATACAAAAAACAAAAGGGATGGCAATAAACTTTGCGCATTGTTGCTATCCAATTCCCGGTGACGAAGTAACAGGCATATTGACTACAAGCAAAGGCATGGTGATGCATCGTTCAAACTGCGCTAACATGTTGCATCTCAAGCAGAAAAGCCCCCAATGGATGGAGATTGATTGGGATGCAGATGATAAAGAGCTCTTTGAAGTTTCTATCAGCTGCCTAGTTGATAACCATAGCGGAACATTAGCGACTATAGCCAATACATTGGCTGAGTTAAGAGTCAATATTGAGCACATAGTGCAAAGAGACAAGCCCCAAGCAAAAAAATCCATTGATTTGATTATTTTGGTTTCAAATATTGTTCAGCTTAATAACGTACTGGACAAGTTAAATGGATTACCCCATATTATTTCAACCTCTAGAAATTAACTAAAAAAACAATACTAAATAGAGTCTCAATTGATTAAAATGACGTTTACAAATTATTTAGTCCTTTAATTAATTATGAATTGGACCGACTCTTTAGAAATAGCCATTGCCCTTGAAGAAACTCATCCCCAAATTGATCCAAAAAATATTAATTTTGTTGACCTGCGTCAATTTGTAAGCGAATTAGATGCATTCGAAGAGGGCAGCTCTCGCTGTGGCGAAAGAGTTCTTGAAGCAATTCAAATGCACTGGATTGAGGAAAAAAATGAATTACATTAGGTCTAGCTTATTACTACTAACTCTAGTATCTTCAATTGCTCACGCCCTTTTAGAAGTAAATATAATAAAATCCCAAGAAGACTCATTCCCTATAGTGATTGCTCCCTTTAAAGCTGGAGGCGGGGCCGACAGTGGTGCAATCATTTCCAATATTATTAGAGATAACTTAAACCGTTCTGGTCAATTTAATGCTATCAGCGCCTCTAAACCGATCACAAACCAAATTGACTTTAATTACTGGAAAAAACAAAAAAAAGATGCCATTGTATTTGGTAGGGTTGAAAAGGTTAGCGAAAAGGTATTTAATCTCTTTCTATATGTCTATGATGTTTACTCTCAAAAGCAACTTTATGCCGAAAAACTACCAATTCACACTACTGGTACTAGAAGAATTGCACATTATTTGAGTGACATAATTTACTATACTTTACTCGGACAGAAAGGATCTTTTGACACTAGGCTGACATATGTAACAGTGAGCGAATATGAAAAGAAGGGGACAACATACTATCAACTTGAAATTTCTGATTCAGATGGACATAACCCGCAAACGGTTGTTAAATCTCCTTATCCATTACTGTCCCCTGCTTGGTCCCCTGATCAAAATAAAATTGCCTATGTTTCCTTTATAAATGGCAGGTCAGAGGTTTTCATTAAATACCCATTTATGAGACTTAAATCATTGAAACTTCCCAAATTTGACGGTATCGCTTCAGCGCCTACATGGCATCCAAGCGGAAAAAGTATCGCCATGACAATATCAAAAAACGGAAACAAGGATATTTATCTTTATCATCTCAAGAGTAAAAAGCTGGAAAGGCTCACTACGAACATTGCAATTGACACTGAAGCAAACTTTTCGCCCAACGGCGACAGCATAGCATTTACTTCTAATCGCACTGGCCAAGTTCAAATATATATAAAAAATTTAAATTCTGGGAAAATTAAACGCGCCAGTTTCGAAGGTAGCTACAACTCCAAACCTGTCTTTTCACCGGATGGAAAACAGCTCGCTCTTGTTCATAGAGTTGGAAAAAACTATAGAGTTGCCTTATTGGATATTAAATCACGCGATTTAACTGTATTGACTCGAAACAAATTAGATGAGTCACCATATTTTTCGCCTAATGGAGGCATGATTATTTTCTCAACTAAACAGAACAATAAGAGCGTACTTTCGGTAATTTCACTACATAACAATCAAGTGGTTGAATTGGCTCAAAAAGATGGAGAAGTTCTAGAGCCTAGCTGGTCAAATTATTCCCAAAAATGATAATAAAATAATATTTCTATTTCAATAATTAGTGGGATAATGTTTCACTAGGAGAATTGGGAGCGAAGTTCGAATATTGTATTTGTTTACGTTTTTGTTATGAATGTTTACAAAAAAAATAAACCTATAAGGAAAAAAAATGACAAAAAAAATCCTACTCATATCAATCGTATTTTTTCTAAGCTCTTGTTCAACAAGTGTTTCAGAATTAGGAGATAAATTTCTAGATTTAATAAACCCCTCGGATGATGCTGTAGAAGTTGCAGATTTAAGTGAAGCACAATTAATCGCTGAAGGTTCAAGTGCCATATTTACGGAAGAAGATCTTCGTAAATTGTCGAATGCTGATTTAATTAAAATTGCCGAAGAGACCGGCTTTTTGGACATCGTTAAGTTAGACGAAAATGGCAATCTAGCGAATAGAGAGGAATTAATTCAAGCACTATTAGATGCAGGTCTAACTAAAGGTGAAACTCTCACTAAGAGCGAACTTGAAAAACTTTCTGATTCTGAATTAATTCAAAAAGCTATAGAATCTGGAAATGCCGACTTGATAGAACTAGGTGATGATGGAAATCTTGCCAATAGAGAGGAATTGATTGAAGCGCTTGCACAAGCTGGCGTTGCCAAAGATGAAAGTGGTCAGAGTTCCGCTAACCAGGATGCGATTGACACTCTTAAGAGTTCAGGTGTTGAGTCCGTCCTATATTTCGCTTATGATGATACTGAAATAGATGAAGAAGCAACTAGGGTAATTATTCAGCACGCTAATTTTATGCAAAACAATCCCTCAGTCAATCTTCGCCTCGAAGGTCATGCTGACGAACGCGGTACAAGAGAATACAATCTAGCACTTGGTGAAAATAGAGCTTTAAGCGTTGAAGAGGTGCTCGGGTTATATAATCTAGAAGACAGAATTGAAGTGATTAGTTTTGGTGAAGAGAGTCCTGTCGCCTTCACTCACGATGAGTCTGCTTGGAAACTTAACCGACGCGTAGAATTCGTCTACTATTAAGCCGCAATTATTGCCAATGTTTTTTTCAGCATTTGCATAGTGACGTCTGATAAAAATGAAACTACTTAAAATTGTTCTGTCGATATTTTGTATTCTTAGTGTCGTTAAGCTGCAAGCGAGCGAAACCATTGATATTGAGCAAGCATATATAGGTCTGATAATCAAAATAACCTCGATGAGTGATGACATCGAATCGCTAGAAGAAAAATATAAATTGCTTTCCGGCGAACAAACAACTGATGGGTTGGACCTTGAGATGGCTTTTTTTAACCTTAAGAAAAAAGCTGATACCTTAAATAATGAAATCCTCTCACTTAAAGAGCAATATGAACTTCTCGCTGAAAAAGAGAGAGTAAACGCTCAAAAAATATCTGAGTTGTTTGAAATGCTTGAGTTGAAAGTAGCTAGGGTGGTAGTCAAGAAAGCTGTTATCGATAGCAAAAAAAATGATGATGAAGCCACAAAAATTTATGATGATGCCAGAAAATTTTTATTAGCTGGAGAAAATGATAATGCAATTGAATTATTTAATATCTATCTAGAAAACTATCGGGATTATAAGAATTTTTCTGATGCAACTTACTGGTTAGGAAGGGCGTATTCCGCAAATAAATCATACCTCGAAGCTAAAGATGTATTTGTAAGATTTCAAAATGAAAACCCTCGACATGCAAAATTCGCCAATTCAATGTATGACTTAGCAAATGCGCTTATAGAGTTAAATGAATTGGAAACTGCAAAAAATGTACTGACCCTAATGCTTGAAAAGTTTCCTGAACATAATCTCAACGTTAAAGCTAAACAAAAGCTTAAAGAGCTGCTCTAGCTGATAGAGCTTTACTCCAATTGTGCAAACTCTAGAAATAGAAAGTGTAGATTTAGCATCTCTTTGTTACCTTAACAAGGAGCGTTACCCTTTTTTACTTGAAAGTGTTAATCATAACGAAAATAACAGATATTCAATACTGTTTGCCTTTCCGGGCAAAAAGATTGTTCTTGATGATTTTTCAGACTTTAATTTTCTTAATAAGCTAAAAAATAAAGTTCAAATAGACGAAAAAAACATAAATTTACCCTTTACAGGCGGATGGTTTGCCTATCTCTCCTATGAGCTCATCGGTCAAATAGAATCAATTCTATTGAACAACCTTCACACTTCTAAACTACCTATAGCTTACGCTGTAAAAATACCCTGCGCAGTAATAGCTGACCATCAATCAGGAACCTTCCAAATTATTGATCAAGATAATGATCAGGACCGAGTTGACAGGATTATTAAGGATATAGAGAAGTTGAAACCAATACCAACACTACCTTTTTCTGGAAAATTATCACAAGAGAATGAAGAAAAATTTATTAAAGGAGTCAATTCAAGCAAAGACTATATTATTGCTGGTGATGTTTTTCAAGTTAACTTATCAAGAGAATGGCGATACCATTTAAGCGAAGAAGTAGAATCTGCCGTAATCTATCAAAAGCTTAAAAAGGCTAATCCAGCTCCATTTTCTGCACTTGTTCAGTATGAAGGATTTAGTATCATATCATCATCCCCTGAAAGACTTTTTTCAGTCAACGATGGCATTGTGCAGACTAGGCCTATTGCTGGTACTCATCCTAGAGGAAAGGGCATTCACGATGAAGCCCAAAAAGAAGGCTTGATCAGTCACCCTAAAGAGATCGCGGAACATGTCATGTTGCTCGATTTAGAAAGGAACGATATGGGTAGAATATGCCAATACGGCAGCGTATTTGTTAACGAAGTTATGACGCTAGAAACATACCCTTATGTACACCATATTGTTTCCAATATAAAAGGAAAATTAAGAAAAGAGATAACTATAAAAGATCTAATTAAAGCTTTATTTCCAGGTGGAACCATTACTGGCTGCCCAAAGATTCGCTGTATGCAAATAATTAGCGAGCTAGAACAAATGACAAGGGGCGCTTATACCGGTTCTATCGGTTATATAAGTAATAACGGAAAAATGGATTTTAACATTCTAATACGCAGCTTCCTGCATGTAGAAAATGTTTTAACTTTTAGAGCTGGTGCTGGAATTGTTTACGATTCAATACCCGAAAGAGAATTAGCAGAAACAAAACACAAGGCAGCTGGACTAGTTAAGATTTTTCAAGGTTGAAATCTTGAGGTGATAGGGTAGCGCCTCTCTTTACCGAAAGCATTGCTACTTATTTTTGGTCCAGGAGCAGATTGGCGGCGCTTGTATTCATTTCTAAGCACCATTCTAGTAACTTTATTAACTATATCAGCATCATGTCCAGATTCAATAATACTGTCAACAGACTGCTTCATTTCTACAAATCTCATTAAAATATCGTCTAACACATCATAAGGAGGAAGTGAATCTTGATCGACTTGATTAGCTGACAGTTCAGCAGAAGGAGGCCTACTAATAACTCTTTCTGGAATCACCATTGATAATGTATTCCGGTACTTCGCAAGACGATAAACCATAGTTTTGGAGATATCTTTAAGGGGCGCAAAACCTCCACACATGTCACCATAAAGGGTGGCATAACCAACAGACATTTCAGATTTATTACCGGTACTTATAACCATTTTATGGTGTTTGTTAGAAATTGCCATCAACAAGATTCCTCTAATTCTTGCTTGAATATTTTCTTCAGTAGTGTCTTTAGTTGCACCAAAAAACAATTCATTTAGCGAAACATTAAAGGCATTAACCATTTCCTCAATATCAATAACCGAATATTTAACTCCTTGAGTATTTGCTTGCAACTCAGAATCTTCAAGACTAATGATGGAGGTAAATTTATAGGGCATCATAACAGCATGTACATTCTCGAACCCAATAGCATCGACAGCTATAGAAAGAGTCAGAGCAGAATCAATTCCGCCGGAAAGACCGATAACAACACTCTCAAAATTATTTTTCTGAACATAATCTTTTGTAGCAAGCACTAGGGCAGAATATATTGCATTCTCGGTAGATTCAGTTTCGACAATTAAATTAGGGATATTATGGTGGCAACTATATTCCTCAAAAGACGGTAACTGATTAACAACTGAACCATTAGCATCCAATACAAAAGATCCGCCATCAAAAACAATCTCATCCTGTCCGCCGACTAAATTAACATAGATATATTCAACACCAAAGCTTGAAGCGTATTGTTTACACAAATCCAATCTTTCCTGAGATTTCTCCTGTTGAAATGGAGATGCATTGATACTGATAACCATATCAATATCAAATTTAGTGAGATTTGAAATGGGACCATCAACCCATTGATCTTCACATATTAGCACTCCAATTCTTGTATTTTTACATTCAAAGACACACAAATCGTTACCAGCGCTAAAGTATCTTTTTTCGTCGAAAACACCATAATTAGGTAGTTCTTGCTTATTATAAATTTGGCTCACAATATTATTTCGTATAAGATAAGCACTGTTAAATAAGGAGTTGTTATCACGACTAGGCGCCCCAAAAAGTACACTTATAGAAGAAGGCAGTTCCTTACACAAGCGATCAATTTGAAATTCAACTTCCTCCATAAATCCATCTCTCAACAATAAATCTTCTGGCGGGTAGCCAGTTAAAGCTAATTCTGGCAAAACAACCAGATCAGCATTTGTTTCAACAGCAGTATTAGCAACAATTATAATTTTTTCAGCATTATTAATAAGATCGCCAACAATAGGGTTAAATTGCGAGATTTGTATTTTTATAGGCAACTCAGAGGAAAAAATGTAATTTAACTGCTCCTGCCAAAATTTAGCCTTCGATTTATTGCCAGTAATCAAAGCCTGTTCAAATTTGGTGTGAGCAACGACCTCGGCGGGATTAATATCAAGGATATTAGCAAATAGCCAGGCATGACTTTCACTCAAAGCAGCCTTTCCAGAGCTATATTTACTTAAATTTGACTGGTTAATGTCATATTCTTTAGCAATTCTATAGTCCGACAAACCCGTTTTTTCTCTGACCATTACAAGATATTCAGCGGTTTTCATAATAATTTATATTTTTTAGTTAAAATATATTTTAGTTATTTTTTACAACTACAAGTATTAAATAACTATATTAAGTTATTTTATCAATACTAAATAGTTGTATTTATTAACTATTAACTATGTAACTAATTGATTTATAAAGAATTTATTATAGTATTCAAGTACATCATTAAATATTTAATTATTACAAGAAACAATTAAATATTTAGATGGAAGAATTTAATATGAATGTTCTATATGTTGAATTTAACTAAACTTTTCTTTGTGTGATACGGAAAGCAGTTTGTTCATTAAATACTGAGTAATACAAATAATCACTTCATTTTCTTCAGATGAATTTACTTCGTTTTTTTTGTAAAAAATATTCAATTTTGTGCTAATTTAATGATAAACTTCTGTTAATCCTCATACAAATGTGATGGATTGATGTTCTCTATATAAAGAGAAAATCTTTAAAACTCATAAGGAGAAAATATGAAACAATTATTTAAATTGATTATTGCTTGTGTTCTTGTTGTAGGTTCTATTACTGCTCAAGCCGGAACATTAGCTGATGTTTTGCAAAAAGGTGAATTATCATGCGGCGTAACAACAGGAGTTGCTGGATTCTCTGCTCCAGACTCTGATGGTAATTGGGCTGGAATTGATGTAGATGGTTGCCGCTCTGTTGCTGCAGCAGTTTTTGGCGACGCTTCAAAAGTTAAATACGTTCCTTTAACTGCTAAAGAAAGATTCACGGCTCTTCAATCTGGTGAGATTGATGTACTTTATAGGAACACAACTTGGACATTGCAACGTGATGCATCACTTGGTTTGAATTTTGCCGGTGTTAACTATTACGACGGTCAAGGCTTTTTGGTTATGAGCTCTTTAGGTGTGTCTGACGCTTTGGAGCTTGATGGGGCTTCTGTTTGTGTTCAAGCAGGAACAACTACTGAGTTAAACCTAGCTGATTGGGCTGGCGCTAACGGTATTTCATACGATTCAGTTGTAGTTGAGACTAGTGCGCAATCCCTTGATGGCTTCCTTGCGGGTCGTTGTGATGTTTTAACATCTGACGTATCTCAATTAGCTTCCTTACGTGCTGCTATGGAGAATCCTGACGCTGCTGTTATTCTTGGCAATGTTATTTCTAAGGAACCTTTAGGTCCAGTAGTACGCCAGGGTGATGATGAGTGGTTCAATATTGTTAAGTGGACTCTAATTGCTATGATCCAAGCTGAAGAGAGTGGTGTAACAAGCGAGAATATTGATGAAGTTACTAATGATCCAACTACTGAGCGTCTTGCGGGTCGTTTAGACGGTTTAAAGACTCATGAGTATCTTCACTTAAACTCTGACTGGTCTTACAATATTATCAAGCAGGTCGGTAACTATGGTGAAAGCTTTGAGAGAAATATTGGTGTAAATACTCCAATTGGTCTTTCTCGTGGTCCAAACCAATTATGGACAAAAGGTGGTATCCTTTACGCTCCAGCATTTAGATAATTAATTATCTAGTTAACCTTTAAACCAGCCTGCTATACTTTAGCAGGCTGGTTTTTTTATCTCTTATATTTAAAGAACTCTTATTTATATAAAACAGTATTTACATATTTATGAAGTCGCTTAATAAATTTTCCAATCTAAAAAATCTTAGTTTTAAAGAATTGATATACAACAATGAAGCAAGAGCTATTTTCATTCAAGTAGCCACTGTTGTAATAATTGTAAGCTTGTTTTATTCAATAATTGTTAATCTATATGACAATATTGAAGCTCGAGGAATTGTAACTGGATTTTCCTTCCTTGGTGGAAGAGCAGGATTTGACATTTTGCCTTTTCTTGGCACTTATGTTGTCAAATTTTCTCCAAATTCTACTAATCTTGAGGTTTTTTATGTTGCAATCATAAACACCTTTGTATGTGCAGGAGTTGGAATAATTCTTGCCACTATATTAGGATTATTAATCGGTATTGCAAGACTGTCAAGTAACTACTTAATTTCAAGACTCGCTAACGGTTACATTGAGCTCTTTAGAAATATTCCAATTCTCTTACAAATTTTATTTTGGTATAACATTTTCTTAAATGCATTGCCTAAACCCAAAAATAGTATATCTTTTTTTGATTTAGCTTTTATTAATAATCGTGGATTCTATTTACCAAACCCTTTGCCACAAGAAGGATTTATATGGGTTATTATTGCTTTAATTGTAGGAATTGTGTCAACCATTTATATAAAACGCCACTTCAAAAGAAAACAGGATGAAACAGGACGTCAAACTAACACATTAACTTATTCACTTGGCCTAATTATTGTGTTTCCAATTATCGTTTTCTTGTTACTTGGATCACCCTTACAATTTGATTATGCGATATTAGGAACATTTAATTTAAAAGGAGGTTTAGCTGTTGTGCCTGAGTTTGTAGCACTTACTCTTGCCCTGAGTATTTATACAGCAACCTACATCGCTGAAGCCATTAGATCTGGAATTGAGGCTGTCGATAAAGGTCAAAAAGAAGCCGCTGCTGCAATAGGATTAACCAAAACACAGTCACTCAAATTAGTTATATTACCTCAAGCTTTAAGAGTCGCAATTCCGCCCACAATTAACCAATACTTGAATTTAACAAAAAACTCATCTCTTGCGGCAGCTATTGGCTATCCAGAACTAATGTCTGCCTTTGGAGGAACTGTTTTGAATCAGGTAGGCCAGGCAATCGAAATTCTTGCAATGGTAATGCTGGTTTATCTTGTAATTTCACTTTCAATTTCAGTTTTATTGAATTATGTCAACAAAAAAATGGCTATACAGGGTCGATAAATGTCTATAAACGAACAACAAACAGCAAGAAAGCCCCCAATATCACAAACTGGCATAGTCTTGTGGCTTAGGACTAATCTCTTCTCTAGCTGGATAAATGGCGCTTTAACAGTTGCATCGTTATATTTGCTTTATATCACAATTCCACCATTACTGAACTGGCTGTTAATCAGTGCTAATTTCAACTTTGGCACAATAAATATCTTTGGATTTAATATTCAGTTTAGTGAAGAAGTAGCCACTAATTTAAATTGTGGGAAAGAGGGCGCATGCTGGCCATTTATATATGAAAAGTTTGATATGTTTATATACGGCTTTTATCCTCGAGAAGAGCTTTGGCGACCAAACACTGTTTTTGCTCTTACAGCTTTTCTATTTATCATAATAAAACTAACTAAAAATCTAAAATATAAAAATAAAATATTGTTATTTTTGATAATTTTTTACCCCGTTATATCTTACTTTCTATTATTTGGAGGTTTTGGAATCTTGCCAGTAGTAGAAACTCTTAAGTGGGGTGGTCTAATGTTAACTCTGATCATTGCAGGTGTCGGAATTATTATTTCATTCCCCATAGGAATTCTTTTGGCGTTAGGCAGGCAATCAGAATTATCTACAGTCAGATTTTTTTCAGTGCTCTATATTGAATTTATTCGAGCAGTACCACTAATTACAATCCTTTTTATGGCCTCCAATGTATTACCATTATTTTTTGACGCAGGCATAAGCATGGACAAGCTTGTGAGAGCATTGATTGCAATAACTCTATTTCAGGCTGCTTACATGGCAGAAGTAGTAAGAGGAGGCTTACAGGCGATTCCAAAAGGGCAATATGAAGCTGCAGATGCTATTGGATTGAGCTACTATCAAAAAAATATACTTATTGTACTTCCTCAAGCACTAAAAATCTCAATTCCTAATATTGTTGGATCCTCAATTTCATTATTTAAAGATACTACCTTAGTGCTTATCATTGGGCTAATGGATTTTTTAACAGTGGTATCATTTGCAACAGCTGATTCAGCCTGGTTAGGAAGGCATTTAGAGGGCTATATATTTGTTGCAATGGTTTTGTGGATTATGCTTTACACCATGTCCAGGTACTCAAAAAAATTAGAATTACGTTTTAATACAGAAAATATTAATTAATTAGGTAATACATTATGGGAACGAAAAACAAGAAATCAAATATTATACAAATAAATGAATTAAATAAATGGTATGGTGACTTTCATGCACTTAAAAACATCAACATGAATGTTAAAGAGGGCGAAATCATTGTTGTTTGCGGCCCTTCAGGAAGCGGAAAATCAACGCTTATTAGGTGTGTTAACTTCCTGGAGAAGTTCCAAGAAGGTGGAATACTTGTAGATGGCATTGAGTTGACTGATGACGCACAAAAAATAAGAAAAATTAGAAGCGAAGTATCAATGGTGTTTCAACACTTTAACCTGTTTCCTCACCTTAGTATCGTCGATAATCTCACATTAGCTCCAATATGGGTTCACAATGAAACAAAGGAAGAGTCGCGCAATAAAGCTCTAAAACTTTTAGATCGAGTAGGTATTAAAGACCAAGCAGAAAAATACCCGAATCAGCTTAGTGGCGGACAACAACAAAGGGTTGCAATAGCAAGATCTCTATGCACAACACCGAAAATAATGCTTTTTGATGAGCCCACTTCAGCTCTTGATCCTGAAATGATATCAGAAGTACTAGATGTAATGGTTGAGCTAGCAAAAGAGGGTATAACAATGATTTGCGTTACTCACGAGATGGGATTTGCAAAAAAAGTGGCAAATCGCATTATTTTTATGGATGAAGGCCAAATAGTTGAGGAAAATAATCCAGAGGAATTCTTTAAGAACCCTGAATCTGATAGATTAAAGCTATTCCTTAAACAAATTCTTACGCACTAGAGTTATAACACTCGGAAGTCGACGATTTTGTCCATTACTGTGTCGCGAATATGCCAGGAGGGGTGCCGAAACCCACAACCCATGCTCTTAACGATGTGACGCTGCCTTTTTTGCACTTGATATTGCCAATAAAGGCGTTATTCAGGCACTTTTGGATGATGAAACACCTAAGGGTAGGCTTAAACGTGCATTCGGGCAAGATTACATGCCCTGAAGTGGTGCAGGATCTGAGTTACGAGTATGTTTCTGCACTGGATGTTTTGAATAATTAAATGGTTACTATGTATAAGTAGAAACTTAAACATAAACACAATATTATTTAATAAAAAAACCGCTACCAGCAACTAGCGTTTTTTAACTTATAACAGAGTTTTTATAGTTAAGTTAAAAGAATCTTAAATCAGATATAATTGCTTTATAGACAATTAAAATGACCCTCAATAAAATTTACATAGAAATATAATGTTCAAATTTCTAAAAAAAGAGCCAAAACAGCGGCCAGTAAAAAATACTCAGCAAGATAATGACTGGACTCAAGAGATCAAGAAAAATAAAGTCATTGAGCATGACTCTGAACAACTTTCCTTTTTTAATGATGATGACAATGAAATAATAGATTCAGGGACTAAGCTGGGACTAAGCAGGGACCATCTTAAAATTTTAAAAGATTGCAAAGAAGAAAGTAGTGCTGTAGAGCTAATGGATATTCTTGGAAGAACAAATAGAACAAAATTTAAGCTTGCTATTATTTATCCGTTAATTGATCAAGGCTTTATAGAGTTAACAATTCCAGATAAACCAAAGAGTCCCAATCAGAAATACAGAATTACAAATAAATTTATCAATCGCCGCATAAAATTAAACAATTAAATAAGGACTTTACATACTCATTTTAATTTTTTAGCTATTTTAAAATAAATTGTTCTAAAATTGCTTATATAGGAATTATTACCTTTTTTTCGCTTAATTCCATCATTATTTATTTTAACCCCTGTTAAATCGAGAATTTAGAGCCTGTTATTTAATTCGTATAATTTATATTATGTTAAATAGCATATATCGCATCATATTTCTAATAATTTAGACTAATATATATAATTACTTTCATAGTCCCCTTTTATATCATCTTATTTGCATTTAATTTAACATAGTCCTTAAGTATTTTCTCTATATACTTATTTAAATTAACTTAGTCCTAAATTCCCTGAATCCCTTATGAGCAATATACTTAGAAACTATTTGTTATTGTTATCACTTGTTCTTATCTGGGGATCTTCTTTTCTTTTAAATAATCGATCATTGACCTTTTTTACACCAGAGCAAGTTGTAACTTCAAGACTATTAATTGGGTTCATTGTTATGATTCCTATTTTATTTGCTACTAAAAGGTCTTTACCTAGATCTATACAAACCTGGTTGCATTTCTTTATATTTGCAACTGTTGGTAGCATCATACCTTTTACTCTTATTTCATATGGTCAACTAACTATTACTTCTGGTATGGCTGGTCTATTAATGTCTCTGATGCCCTTAGTTACGTTGATTCTTGCTCATTACTTTCTTCCAAATGACAAATTAAATCGGTACAAATTGCTTGGTTTTATTCTTGGAATTACTGGTGTTTTATTTATTCTAGGTCCTAGTATTATCAATTCCAACAATACAGTTTTTGGCATACTTTTAGTATTAGCCGCCGCCTGTTCATATTCTTTTAACACCATAATTACTAATCGCCTACCCTCTTATGACCCATTAGTTGCAACTACTGGCACGTTTTTAGTTGGAACGGCGCTTTGTTTTTTAATCTGGCCGCAAGTAACATCTGTTCAATTTCATGATATCTCACTTATTGCTGGTTCGAGTGTAATTGCCATGGGGGTTTTTCAAACAGCATTAGCTGGTGTTATATATTTTTTCCTCATTAACAATGCTGGTGCATCATTCCTTTCGAATATTAATTATTTGATACCTGTTGTAGCATATTTACTTGGTTCGTTTGTATTGTCGGAACCAATTTTATGGCATGATTTACTTGCTTTAATCGTTATTGTTTCTGGAATTCTACTGTCACGTTATCGCTCTTAATTTACTTTATTTATTTATTTCTTGTTAATATTTATTTTTACTTAAATTTTTATTCTCTTTCAAACTCTTATATCAATTTCTTTAATTCTTTTTTGTATTTGCTATTGCATCTTAAATTGAAATACTCTATA
>Ga0187833_10001900_pt1 | contig 23171 bp, 26 predicted proteins | sample ETNtaG_37_FD_167968 | JGI IMG/M metagenome (GOLD analysis project Ga0187833, IMG submission 167968) | Marine microbial and viral communities from oxygen minimum zone, Eastern Pacific Ocean - ETNP2014_SV_400_PacBio MetaG (Illumina Assembly) | ecosystem: Environmental > Aquatic > Marine > Hypoxic...
TTGACATTGTTTTTACACTTTGAGTTGGGTTTTTACCTATAGCTGTCTCTGCTGAAAGCATCACAGCATCTGCACCTTGAAATATAGCAGTGGCAATATCATTTATTTCAGCTCTAGTTGGTGAAGCGTTTTCAATCATGCTCTCTAACATTTGTGTTGCTACGATAACAGGCTTAGAAAGTGCAGCACATTTTTTTATAAGTTCTAGTTGAACTCTAGGAACTTCACTATGTCCTATTTCAATAGCAAGATCTCCTCTTGCGATCATTATTGCATCACTTGCATTAATTATTTCTTTTATATTTTTAATTGCAATTTTATTTTCAATTTTTGAAATTATTCCAATATCAGATTTAATCAGTTTTCTTGTTTCCTTAACAAGGTCAGAATTTTGTATGTATGAAAGTGCAATCCAGTTGCACCCCATTCTTTTTGCAATAGAGATATCTTTTTTATCTTTTTTTGTTAGTCGATTTAACGGAATCTTAATATTTGGTATATGAACGCTTTTATTGCTACTTAATATACAATTAGTACTTAGACATCTTGTTACTAACGATTTTTTATTTTTTTTAATTACTTTAAAAATAAATTTTCCATCATCTAATAAAATTTTGCTGCCTATTTTTATTTTGTTAATAATAAATGAGTAGGGAAAACAAACTCTTAGGTTGTTGCCAACATTTTTATTTGTATCAAAAGTAAATTTTTGATTGTGTTTAATTCTTAATTTTTCACTTGATATTTTTCCAATTCTTAATTTTATTCCCTGTAAATCTGCTATAACAGCAATGCTTTTATTTAATTTATTCTCAAGTTTTCTTATTCGAGAAATTACTTGCTTAACACCTGTTATATCGTGGCTAAAGTTAATTCTAAAAGCATCTACGCCTAAACTGATTATTTTTTTAAGCTTTTTTTCTGAATAAATAGCTGGTCCCAAAGTAGCTATAATTTTTGCTTTTTTTTCCATCATATTAATAATTAGTTGACATTTGTTTAATAGTTTTTTGATGACATCGTGCACATGTGATTTTTGATTGAAGTTGAATGTCAGTCATATAACAAACCCAGAACCACGATCCCTAAAAGTTTTTTCATAGTTAAATTCTACCATATGTAATCGTTTTATCTATCTCTCTAGGTTCCAGTATGGTTCCAGTTTACACAAATTAATTTGTTCTTATTTCACTTGCTAATTGAAGGGTTAAAAATAAAAAGTAAGTATTAGTTCTTTCAGAAAGTGTCTTAGAGTACCATGAAGTTATGAGAGTGTGAATCCCCTGGCTTTTGAGTCCAACGCGTCTACCAGTTCCGCCATTCGCCCATTCCCTTATTCGTTAATGTTTACGTGTATATTATGTTTTGAATTTATTAAATACGCAACTAAATTTAGTTTTATCTCTCTAAGCGCAAGTCTAGTGTAAATTCTCACTTTTGCATAAAAATTATTGGTGACAAAACCAGACTTATTATTACGTTTTTTAACCCATTTATATAGCTCATAAATAAATAGTATAAGAAGAATTATTATAATAAAACTAAAAAATGTTCAGAGAACTTTATTTAAAATCGATAAAATTAGCAGCGCATAAAAATTCCAAGTTTTTTTTAGCTATTATTTCTTTTGCTGAAAGTTCTTTTTTTCCAGTACCTCCAGATGTTATGATTATTCCAATGGCTGTAGCAAAAAAAAAAGATTTTAAAAAAATATTTTTTATTGCTACTGTATTTTCTGCTTTAGGTGGATTGTTTGGTTACTTTATCGGATCATTATTTACGGATAAAGCAATATTTATTATGGAATTTTATGGATATGAAGAGCAGATTATAAATCTTAAAAATCAATTATCTTCTAAAGGCAATATATTTTCGGTATGGCTAGGAACATTGTTTCTTGCTGGTTTTACACCTCTGCCTTTTAAACTATTTACAATAACAAGTGGAATTATAAATTTTAATATATTTATGTTCTTTTTCATTTGTCTAGTTGCACGGGGTTTAAGGTTTTATATTGTAGCCTATTTATCAGCAAAATTTGGAACTGCTGCAGTTTTGTTTTTAGAAAAAAAAGGAACAAAATGGTTTTCAATTATAGGTGTTGCGATTGTAATAATTGCTACAATTATATATTTTATTTTTAAATAAAAATGCTTCAATTAAAAAATAAAATAACACTTAATTTAATTTTCGTTTTTAGTATTTCTGACTTTTTTGTTTATAAATTCTTAAATAATTTTGTTAACTAGATATGAAAAAATATTTAGAAATAAAAAATTTTTATTTAATTATTTTGGGAATATCAATTGTTTCATTGATTGGCGCAGTTTATATAGAATACATTTTAGGATACAAATCTTGTAAGTTATGCTTATATCAAAGAATACCTTATTTGGTTGCTATTTTTATTTCATTTATTGGTTTTAATTATCATAAAAATCATTTTTGGTTATATCTAACAATTTTTACTTTTCTCTCTAGCTCATTAATTTCAGGCTATCATGTTGGTATTGAAAATGATTTATTAAATGAATTTTCAGGCTGTTCAAAAACTAATGTTGGCATAACGAATAAAAAAGATTTATTAAATTCTCTAAATATGGAGCTTACAAATTGTAAAAATGTAGATTTTAGAATATTTGGATTGTCGCTTGCAACCATTAATTTTTTTATATCTGCAATAATTAGTGTATTAACTATTAATGTTATCAGATATGAAAAAAACAAATAAAAATAAATTAGAGCAATTTATTAGAGTTGATCACGCAGGTGAAAGGGGGGCAATTAAGATTTATGAAGGACAACTTCTCGCATTAAGTACATTTTTCAAGGATGAAGAGTTAAAAAAAACTATAGAAGAAATGAAAGTGAATGAGGTAGAACACTGTGATTTTTTTGAAAATGAAATAAAAAAAAGAAAAATAAAACCAACAAAATTATTGCCTTTGTGGGATTTGCTTGGAGTTGGTCTTGGATTTGGCTCTACAATTTTAGGAAAAAAAGCTGCAATGCTGTGTACCGTTTCTGTTGAAGAAGTAATTGATGAACATTACCAAAATCAAATAAATCAATTAGAAAATGATGAGAAAAAACTTAAAAAAAAGATAATTAAATTTAGATCCGATGAAATTTACCATAAAAATATAGCTTATGAAAAAGGTGCCACAAAAGTTGGTGTATATTTTATATTAGATAAAATAATTAAGACTGGTTCAAAAATTGCAATAAATATTTCTGAAAAAATTTAATTAAGGTTCTAATTCTACGTCCCAATATAAATAATCCATCCAACTCTTATGTAAATAATTGGGTGGGAAGTTTCTTCCACTTTTATGTAGATCTTCAGTTGTTGGTTGATAAGGCATTTGATTTAAAGTCATTTCAGAACTTACGAAAAGACGGCCACCTTTTTTAACATTACAAACTGAGCAGGCTGTTACTACGTTATCCCAATCAGTTTTTCCTCCTTTTGATCTAGGTAACAAATGATCAAATGTTAATTCTTTTTTGCTCCCACAATACTGACATGTAAACTTATCCCTCAAAAAAACATTAAATCTTGTAAAATTTGGATTAGACTGTGGTTTGATATAGTTTTTCAATGCTATCACGCTAGGAAGTTTCATGCTAAATGAAGGACTTCTGACTACTCTATTGTAGTTACTAATAATAACAACTCTATCTAAAAAAACAGATTTAATTGAATCTTGCCAATTCCAGAGTGAAAGCGGATAATAACTTAGAGGTCTATAATCAGCATTTAAAACCAGAGCAGGGCATTTCTCTAAGGAAATATTTTGATCTACAGATTTAAACATAGCAAAAGATTAGCTTAATTAAATTTATTAATCAATAATACAAAAAATTTATTAAAGATTTATTAAATACTTAAGTTTTTTTTAATATAATTTAGTGCAATACTTGATGCCTCAATAGGAATATGATGATCACAATTTTTAATCATCTTAGTTTCAGCATCAATTTTATTTCGAATTAAAAAATCCTTTGCCTCTAACAAATGATTTGAAGGAACTACAGTATCAAGATCACCATGGATAAGAAGCGTTTTTGTTTTTGATGTTATTCTTTTTGACAAATTTTCTTTATCAATAATTTTACCAGAAAATCCTACTATACAATTAAAATTTTCATTGGAAGTTAATCCAATATTTATAGACATCATACAACCTTGACTAAAACCAGAGAGGCAAATTTTTGAATTATCTAAGTTATATTCATTTTTTATTTCTTCTATAAATGATTTTAATTTTACTTCAGCTTTAATTGACTCTTCTAATATAAATTTAGGATTGTCTCTAGAAAGATCAAACCATTGAAAACCATTAGGATTAATTGGACATGGCTCATGTCCATTTGGACATAAAAAAATCGTATTAGGTAAAAATCTTTTCCAATTCAATATTAAAATACTGATATCATTGTTGTCTCCACCATATCCATGAAGTAAAATAATTGCATTTTTTATTTCATTAACATTATCTGGACAAATAATTTTTGTATTAAGGCTAAATGTCATCTATTGTAAATTATAATTGTTTAAAATAAAAAATGCTAAAAATTTAAGTGTTAATAATTTCATTGTAAAAGGTATAGTTACATATCATGAGTCAAAATAAAAACAATAAGACTGTTTGGAGTACAAGGATTACAAAAGATACTTCTTCTATTTTTCAAAAAGTAGGTAGCTCTCTAAGTGTTGATAAAAGACTTTTTAAAGAAGATATAGCAGGATCCATAGCTCATGTTGAAATGTTGTTTAAACAAAAAATTATTGCTTTCAAAATAAAAAATAAAATTATCTGGGGTTTAAATAAAATTAGAAACGAAATAATTAAAAGAAAATTCATATTTAATCCAAAACACGAAGATATTCATATGAGCATTGAAAAAAGATTATTTGAAATAATTGGAGATGATGCTGGTTTTATTCACACAGCAAGATCACGAAACGATCAAGTCATAACTGATTTTAAAATATGGTTAAGAAATTCTACTAATGAAATAATTAATCTTTTAAACTCCTCAATTAAGATTATTGTAAAAAATGCTGAAAAAAATATTGAAACTATTATGCCTGGTTTTACGCATTTAAAAAATGCTCAACCTATTTCTTTTGCACATTATTTGCTTGCTTATGTTGAAATGCTCAAAAGAGATAAACAAAGATTTAAAAATAATATTGAAAATCTACTTGAAAATCCTTTGGGTGTTGCTGCTCTAGCAGGAACTACATTCAACATTGATAGAAATTATACAACGAAAAAATTACAATTTAGTCATCCAACTAAAAACTCAATTGATACTATTTCTGATAGAGATTTTGTTACTGATTTTTTATACGCAACTTCTATTTGCTCAGTTCATATATCAAGATTAGCTGAAGAATTTATTATATGGAATTCAGATGCATTCGGACTCATTAAACTTAATGATAGAATCGTCACTGGATCATCGATAATGCCACAAAAAAAAAATCCTGATCAACTTGAATTTTTAAGAGGTAAAACAGGCAATGCTTTTGGTAATTTGTTTTCTATGTTAACAATCTTAAAAGGTCTACCATTATCTTATTATAAAGATCTGCAAGATGATAAAGAATTAGTTTTTAAATCTTTTGATCAAATAAAATATTCTATATTAATTTTTAATGACATTTTAAATAATTTCAGTGTAAATAAAAAAAGGATGCTTGAATTAGCAAACAAAGGATACATTACTGCAACAGATTTAGTAGATTATATTGTAATTAAGCTTAACGTTCCGTTTAGAAAAGCTTATCAGATTACTGCAAAAATTGTAAATTATGCAGAAGTAAAAAAAAAAAGATTTGATGAATTAAGCATTAAAGAAATTAAAAAAATTGAACCAAAGTTAAATGAGGAAGTATTGAAAATATTTAATTTAAAAAACTCAATAAAATCAAAAAAATCCTATGGCGGTACTTCTTTTGAAAATATAAAGAAAATGATAAATAAATACAAAAAAGAATTAAAATGATTAGAAAAATTATAATATTATTTTTTTGTACAACTTTGCTTTTTTCGTGCGGAAAAAAAAGTGATCCAGAATATAAAGAGTCAAAAAAATTAATTCAGATCACAATGATTGCTTAATGAATTATAAAAAAAATAGCTTATTTATTGAAAATATTTCAATCCAAAAAATTGCTAAAAAATTTGGAACACCATCCTATTGTTATTCATTAAATAAATTAAAATTAAATATAAGAAATTTTAAAAAGTATTTTAGATCAATAAATCCATTATTATGTTTTTCAGTAAAATCAAATTCAAATTTTCAAATTTTAAAAGAAATTAATAAAATGGGTATGGGAGCAGATGTTGTATCTAAAGGCGAATTAATAATGGCTTTAAAAGCGGGTATTAGTCCAAAAAAAATAGTTTTTTCTGGCGTGGGTAAAACTTTTGATGAACTTAAATTTGCTATTGATAAAAATATTCTATTAATTAATTCAGAATCGGAAAGTGAAATAAATCAAATCGAAAAAATTTCAAAAATTAAAAATAAAAAAATTGATATTGGCATAAGGCTTAATCCAAACGTTGATTCTGAAACGCTAAAAAAAATTTCTACAGGAAAAAAGGAGGATAAATTTGGTTTAACTGAAATTAATTTTTTAAAAGCTATAAACAAATTTAAAAATTCAAAAAATTTAAATATAAGATGTTTGAGCGTTCATATTGGTAGTCAAATTACTGACCATAAACCATACGCAAAAATGCTAAAAGTTGTTAGATCGGTTATAAAAAAAACTAATCATAATTTTGATTATGTTGATTTGGGTGGTGGCATGGGTATTAAATATAATAAAGAAACAAAAAAACTTGATTACAAAAAATATAACTCAATTATTAAGAATTTCTTAAACAAATATAGAACAAAAATTATTTTTGAGCCTGGCAGATCAATAATTGGCGATACTGCCTTGCTATTAACAAGAGTTTTATACATAAAAAAAACTAGCAAGATAAATTTTGTTATTTTAGATGCTGCAATGAATGATTTAATGAGGCCAGCATTATATGGCTCTAGACATGAAATAATAGCATCTATAAAAAGTAAAAAAATGATTAGAAAAAAACATGAATTTGTTGGACCAATATGTGAGACTGCCGACAAGTTTTTATCTGTACCAAAATTTCAAACTTTAAGAGAAAAAGATACTTTAGCTATTTGTGATGTTGGTGCATATGGCATGGTTTTAAGTTCAAATTATAATTTAAGAACTAAGCCATCTGAAATATTAATTAACCAATCTTCGTCAAAAATAATTACAAAGAGACAAAAATTAAATAATATTATTTAATTTTTAACAAATGATTAGAAGTTTAATTTTCAGGATTTTTTTTTATTTAGGAATAATACTTATTTCTTTAATTTTTTTACCATCTCTACTATTGCCTCAAAAAATAGTTTTATTTGGTGGAAAAATTATGGGACATTGGTCAAAAATTTGTTTGAATATATTTTTATCAACAAAAATTATAATTAAGGGAAAAGAAAACATCATATCCGAAGGTAAATTTTTTATAGCATGTTCTCACCAATCAATGTTTGAAACATTTTTTTTACAAACTATTTTTAACTCGCCGGTATTCATTTTAAAAAAAGAATTATTAAGAATCCCAGTTTTTGGAATGTATTTGAAAAAAATAGGATCAATATCAATCGATAGAAATAAAATTTCAAAAGAAAATTTAGGTTTTTCTGATAAAATTAAATCTGTTATAAATTCATCTAATAGACCAATAATAATATTTCCTCAAGCAACCAGAATGGCACCCGAAGATAGAGCTCCTTTTAAAAAAGGAGTTTCAAGAATTTATGAAGATTTACAAATAAAATGCCAACCGGTAGCAATCAATTCTGGAAATATATGGCCTAAAAGTGGAAAATTAAAATCTAATGGAATATTAGTTATATCAATTTTAAAAGAAATAGAACCGAAAATAGACAGTAAAGATTTTTTAAATATTTTACAAAATAATATTTATCAAGAATTAGATAAAATTGTTTAGCCTTTCATAGGCATTATAACAAAAATACTGTCAAAATCTCCTGGATCTTTAATTAGTGCCGGAGATCCAGTATCTTTAAAATAAATTTCTACTTTGTCCCCATCTAATTGTGATGCTATATCAATTAAATATCTGGAATTAAAACTTATATCCAAATCATAATCAAATTTAACATTTAAACTTTCGTTACCGTCACCACTATTAGTATTATTTACAGAAAGATTTAATACATCTTTAGTTAAGTTAAATTTTACACCATCTTTTTTATCAATTGAAACCGAAGCTACACGATCAACGGAATCTAAGAATAATTTTAAATCAACTTCCAATTTTTTTTGATTTTCTTTTGGAATTACCTGAACATAATTAGGAAATTTTCCATCTATTAACTTTGAAATTATAATACTATTATTTAATTCAAATTTGATTTTTGATTTTATATTTGAAATTTTAACATCACCCTCATAATCTTCCAGTAATGAACAAAGTTGAAATATAGTTTTTTTAGGTAAAATTATTGGTTCAAAATCAATTTTTTCATTCAACCGAACTTTTGATACAGACATTCTATGACTATCAGTTGCAGCTGCTGTTAAAAATACTTTATCATCAATTTGAGTTTGATGAAAAAATATACCACTTAAATAATGCCTAGTTTCATCATTAGAAACTGAAAATTTACATTTGTTCAAAAGTTTTAGAAGTTGTTTTGACCTTATAGAAAATTCGTTTTGATTAAAATTTTCATCAGTTAAAGGAAACTCAGCAGCACTAATACAATTTAAATTAAAAACAGATTTTTCTGATTCAAGATGAAGTTTATTTTCTCCAATATTTGAAAAATTTATTTTTTTTCCTGATGAAAATTTTCTAACAATATCATACATAATTGATGATGATGATGTTGTTTTTCCTTCTTCAATTATTTCGACATTTGGAATTTGATGAATAAAAATTAAATCAAGATCAGTGGCGGTAATTATTAATCTAGAATTAGCCACCTCAAGAAGAACATTTGATAAAATTGGTAAAGTGCTTCTTTTCTCTATAACACCCTGACAGTAATTTAGAGACTTTTGAAGATCTTGTTGGTTAACGTTAAACTTCATTTTCTTTACTATATAAAATTTTATTTTTTAAACTATCAATATTGAAATTTAATTCGTTATCTTCTTTTCTTAATTTTTCTATTGTTTTTACAGAGTGAATTACAGTTGTATGATCTCTATTTGAAAAAGCTCTACCAATTTCAGGTAAGGATTTTGATGTCAATAGCTTGGCTAAATAAATTGCTGTTTGTCTTGGTCTTACCAAGTATCTAGATCTTCGAGAAGAAAGCATTTCATTTTTGCTAATTTTAAAAAACTTGCAAACAATTACTTGGATAAGATCAATAGTAACTTTATTCTCTGAAAGATTTAATAAATCTTTCAAAATTACTTTTGTTTCGGTTAGACTAGGTATTTTATTATAAATTTTTGAAAAAGAAATAATTCTGTTTAAAGCTCCTACTAATTCCCTAATGCTTGTTCTTATTTCTGCACTAATGAATTTTTGAATTTCTTCAGAGATGTTTATTTGATTAGAATATAATAACTTTAATTCTTCGGTTTTTACTTTTATAATTTTATATCGGAGTTCGTAATCAGGGTTCTGTATATCTACAACTAGTCCACCAGAAAATCTTGATTTTATTCTTTCTTGTATTCTAGATAACTTATTTGGAGGTCTGTCTGCTGTTACAATTATTTGAGAATCTTTGTCGAAAAGAGCATTAAAAGTATGAAAAAATTCTTCTTGCATTGCCTCTTTGCCATTCATGAACTGAATATCGTCGATTAACAAGGCATCTGTGTTTCTAAAATAATCCTTAAACTTTACCATTTCGTTAGATTTTATTGATTTTACAAATTGGTACATAAATCTTTCTGCGGAAATAAACTTAACTTTATTTTTTTCTTTAAGACTTAGAGCTATAGCATTTAATAAGTGTGTTTTCCCCATGCCAACACCAGAATATAAATATAAAGGATTATAGTGTGCTAAATCCTGGGTTACTTTTTTTGAAGCTTCAAAAGCCAATTTATTACTGGATCCTAATATAAAATTTTCAAAATTTTTATTTGGATCGATTCTATTGTACTGCAAATATGAATCTTTTAAGAATGAAACATTTTTATTAATGTCTATATTTTTATTTTTTAAAGGGTTTTGATCTTCAATTGTTTCATGTTTTTTTTTAATAATAGTAAATTCTATTCTAATAATATCTTTGTTATGTAATTTTATAATTTGTAAAATCTGATCTAAATATCTTGAGGTAATCCAATCACGAATAAATCTTGTTGATACTGAAATTAAAACATAATTTTTAAATTCATCTACAAAATTAATTTTTCTCAACCAAGATTCATATATATCTCCACCAAACTTATCTTTCATTTCTGATTGGATAATTTCCCAATCAATTTTTTTTAAAGAAAAATTTTCTACATTTTGATTTAAGATATTTTTCATATAGGAAAACTCTAGTTAATGTCTTGAGCAAATTAATGCAATAAATTATTTTGTGTTTTCAAAAAAAAATAAAATCTCTAATTGAATAAATCTAAACTTGTAAAAGTTATTATATTCAAGATTGTAATAAATTTATTTATTGCTTGTTTAATAAAAAAAAATTTACTTTAATTAGTTAAAAAAAGACTAGATCTTGTGTCATAAAAAAAAAATAATTTATATTTTGTATAAATACTAATAGTTGTGAAAATAAAATTAATTTAATAATGCAAAGACAACCTTAAAGTTAATATTTTTTCTAACTACTTTGAGTTGTTTAAAGAACGTTAATTTTTTTGGTAATTCTTGAAATATTTCTTGACGCATTTTGTCTTTTTATAATTTTAGTCTTTGCAATCTTCATTAATTCAGCATTTAATTTTGGTAAATACTCCAAAGCTTCTTTTTTGTTCTTTGTATCCAGAATGGCATTCATTTTTTTTATAGCATTTCTGAATCTGCTTTTTCTTGATCGATTAACCAGAGTTTGTCTTGATATTCTTCTTACAGTTTTAATTGCTGATTTTATGTTAGCCATATGCGCCGATGGTATAGCTCGTGAATACAATTGGGTCAATAGAATAATGTATTATTTTTGGCAAAAATTACAAAAAAAAGTTGACCTATTAGATATAAATTTTTTTATAATCTTGCCATTACAACTTTTTCTCAAACACTTTTTATTCTCCCTATCATATACTTTAAACTTTTTTTGAAATGAACCGATAGAACTTTTTGTATTCTTAAAATCACTTATTGTTGATCCGCCATGCTGAATTGCAAGTTGAAGGACATATTCTGAAAATTTTACTAATTTATTCATTTCATTAGTATTAATTTGAAAGGCTTTCTTTTTAGGATGTATTTTGCTGTAAAATAGTATTTCATTGGCATAAATATTACCAATTCCTGATACAAAATTTTGATCTAATAATAAACTTTTTATATTTTTTGTTTTGTTAGTTATTTTTTTTTTTAAATAATCGAGATTAAAATCTTCACTTATTGCTTCTGGGCCTATTTTATTAAAAAATTCTTTTAATTCTGATCGGCAATTAATTATCTTAAAATATCCAAATCTTCTTGGATCGTTATAAATTATTTTAAAATCAGAAAATAATAACTCTACATGATTATGTTTTTTTGAAAGTGTTTTGGAGTGATAAAAGCTTAAGTTTGTAAATTTATTTTGTTTTTTTTTACTAATTAGATGTATTGTTCCAGACATTCCAAGATGAATAATACAATATTTTTGATTATCCAATTCAAAAATTAAATATTTAGAGATTCTTGAAATTTCTTTAACAAATCTATTTTTTAAAACATTTTCAAAATCATTTTGTAATTTGAATCTTAAATTTCTATTTCGTACAATAACTTTTTTAATTTTTTTAAATTTAATCTTCTTTTTAAGAGATTGTTTGACTATTTCTACTTCTGGCAATTCTGGCATTTAGGATTATATTAATAAATTAAATAAACTATTAAACCATGAAACAAGATTTCCAACAAAAAGAGGGGCTAGTAAAAGGAGTTTTTAATAAGGTTTTTGATAAGTACGACCTTATGAATGACTTTATGTCATTAGGAATTCATAGAATATGGAAAAAAGATTTTGTTCAAATGATAAACCCATCAAAAAATAAAAAACTAATTGATGTGGGATGTGGCACAGGTGATATTGCAAGTTTATATATTAAAGCTACAAGTAATAAAGCATCAATCCTTTGTGTTGATCCAAATAAAAAAATGATTGAAGAGGGTAAAAAAAAATTAAATAAATTTAAAAATATAACTTGGAAAATTGGTTATGCAGAAAATTTAAAGGTTCCCAACAATAGTTATGATTTTTATACAATAAGCTTTGGATTGAGAAATACAAAAAATCTTAATAAAAGCTTAGCTGAAGCATATAGAGTTTTAAAAACAGGTGGGAGATTTTTATGCTTAGAATTCTCTAAAATTGAAAATTTAAATTTAGATTTTATTTATAAAAATTATTCGAAAATAATACCTTTATTAGGCCAAATTATTGTTGGAGATAAGAAACCGTATGAATATTTAATACAAAGCATTGAAAAATTTGTAAACCAAGAACAACTTCTGGAAATTATGAGGAAAAATAATTTTAAAAATTGTACTTATAGAAATTTAAGTGGTGGAATAGTTGCAATTCATTCTGGCTGGAAAATCTAATGATAAAGAAAATATTTATTTTATTTAGACTTGCAAGAAAATTGGCTAAATCTGATGCGCTAAAAATAGTTTCTAAAATACACGAGCCTCCACTAATTATAAAAATATTTTTTGGAATTTTTTCAATTTCTCTTTTTGGAAAAAATAATCAAAACTTAAATCTAAGCAATGAAGAAAGATTATGTAATTCTATCCAAGATATGGGGACCACATTTATAAAACTAGGTCAATTTTTATCCACTAGACCGGATATAATTGGAGAAGAACTTTCAAAACAATTTGAAAAATTACAAGATAAACTTCCTCCATTCTCTACTTTTGAGGCTAGAAAAATGATCAAAAAGGATTTGGGTAAAGAAATTTACAATTCAATAATTAATTTTACTGAGCCCATTGCAGCAGCATCAGTGGCACAAGTGCACAAAGCACAAATTAATGATGATAAAATTATTAAAGATGTGGCAATCAAAATATTAAGACCAAATATTAAAAAAATATTTAATGAAGAAATAGATGCTTTGATGTTGCTTGCATATTTTGTTGAAAGCATTATTGAAAAAACAAAAAGATTAAAACTTGTAGAAGTTGTTTTTTTATTGAAAGAAATAACTAATCATGAAATGGATTTAAGACTTGAAGCTGCTGCTGCCAATGAATTTGTTGAAAATACTAAAAATGACTTAGGATTTCATGTTCCTAAAATTTATTGGAACTATACAAGTGAGTCTGTATTAACTCTTGATTGGGTTGAAGGAATTTCCATAAGGGAAAAAGATATTTTAGAAAAAAACAATATAAACACAGAAAAATTGGCTACAGATATTATCCAACATTTTTTAAGGCATGCCGTAAGAGATGGTTTTTTTCATGCCGATATGCATGAGGGAAATCTATTGATTGATAGCGATGGACAAATTGTTCCAATAGATTTTGGAATTATGGGTAGACTTGATAAACTTAACAAAAGATATCTTGCAGAAATTTTATTTGGTTTTATTCAAAGAGATTACAAAAAAGTTGCTGAAATACACTTGGTTGCAGGTCTTGTTCCAAAAGATATTCAAATAGATAATTTTGCCCAAGCATTAAGATCTATAGGAGAACCAATTTTCGGTCACTCAGAAAAAGATATATCAGGTGGAAAATTGTTAAAACAATTATTCGATATTACTGAAAAATTTAATATGCAAACACAACCTCAGTTACTTTTATTACAAAAAACTATGGTTGTAGTCGAAGGAGTGGCTAGAAAATTAAATGTAAACACTAATATTTGGGAAACTTCAAAACCAGTTTTGGAAAATTGGTTAAAAGAAACCAAAGATCCAATAAATGCTATAACTGATACACTTAAAGATTCTGCTGAAGTTTTAAAGAGACTGCCTGAACTGCCTAAAATTATGGATAAAGCAAACCAAGCACTTACATATCTAGCAAGTGGGCATATTCCTCAGAATTCAAATTCTTACTCTGCTTTAAAAGAGAAAGAATTAGAAATGAAATCATTTAGAAATCAAAGTATTATTGGTTTATTATTGCTTGTATTTTTGGGTTTCATAGTATTTTAATTCTGACAATGAATAACTTGGAAGATAAAAAAATTTTGTTAATAATTTGTGGTGGGATAGCTGCCTATAAAAGCTTAGAAATAATAAGACTTTTTAAAAAAAAAGGAGCTTTTGTTAAAACTATACTATCAAAAAATGCTAATAAATTTGTTACACCACTTTCCATCACTTCTTTATCTCAAGAAAAAGTTTACCTGGATCTATTTGATCATAATAATGAAGCTGAAATGGACCATATTTCTCTTTCTAGATGGTCAGATTTAATATTAATTGCTCCAATAACTGCAAATACTATTTCTAAATTAAGTTATGGAATGTCTGATGATTTGGCTTCAACTGTTGTCCTGGCTTCTGACAAAAATGTGTTTTTGGCTCCTGCAATGAATGTTAGAATGTGGGAACATCCTTCAAATAAGGAAAATTTACAAAAATTAAAGAATTTTGGTTATCAAATTATAGGTCCTGAAATTGGCGATATGGCTTGTGGTGAATATGGTGAAGGGAAGATGACAGAACCTGAGGATATAATAAATTATCTAGATGAATACTTTGGAATTATAAAAAAAAACAAAAAATTTAAAGCTTTGATTACAGCAGGACCAACACATGAATATATTGATCCAGTAAGATATATTTCAAACAAATCTAGTGGAAAACAAGGTTATGAGATTGCAAAATCTTTAAATAAAAATGGATTTGAAACTACATTAGTTTCAGGCCCTACAAATTTAGATCCAGTTAAAGGAGTAAATCTAATCAAGGTAAATTCTACAGAGGAAATGTTTAATGCTACTTTAAAAAATCTTCCGGTAGATGTAGCTATTTTTTCAGCTGCTGTTGCTGACTATAAAGTTAAAAATAAAGAAAAGGAAAAAATTAAAAAAAAAGAATGTATGCATTTAACATTAGAAAAAAATATAGATATCTTAGGTCACATATCTAAACATAATTCACTAAGACCTAAACTAGTAATCGGTTTTGCGGCAGAAACAAATAATTTAAATGAAAACTCTAAATTAAAGTTATCTGAAAAAAATTGTGATTGGATAATTGCAAACGATGTATCGGACTCTTCAGTCGGATTTGAATCTGATTTTAATGAAGTATCTATTTTCTATAAAAATATGAATGATGAAAAACTTCAAAAAATGAAAAAATCACTTTTGGCAGAAGAAATAGTAAAAAGAGTTGTTTCCCAATTAAATTAATTTAATGGTAAAGGTTTTAGTTAAAAAGCTTGATCCAAAAGTTCAATTACCATCGTATAAAACGGAAGGTTCATCTGGTATGGATTTGATGGCTTTTATTAAAGATTCTATTAAAATTGCTCCAAATACTACTGCTTTAATTCCAACAGGAATTTCTGTAGCAATATCAAATGATGTTGAAATACAAATTAGGCCTCGCTCGGGACTCGCAGCAAAATCAAGCATTAGCGTTTTAAATACACCAGGTACGATTGATAGTGACTACAGAGGAGAATTAAAGATAATATTATTTAATCATGGTAATCAAGAATTTGTTGTACGAAATAACGACAGAATAGCCCAAATGGTTCTTATGCCAGTCTTAAAAGTAGATTTTGAGGAAGTAGATGACCTTCCAGACACTCTAAGGGGATCAGACGGCTTTGGATCTACTGGAAAATGAAGAATAGCTTAAATAAAAACCTTATTGAAAGATATTCACGTCAAATTGTTCTTAAAAATGTTGGTATTGCTGGTCAAAAAGCAATAATTAATTCGAAAGTTTTAATCGTTGGTGCTGGAGGGCTGGGTTGTCCTATAGTAGATTATCTTAGTAGAGCAGGAGTGGGAACTATTGGTATTGCAGATCATGATAAAGTGTGTCTTTCAAATATTCATAGACAATCTTTATATAGTTCAAAAGATGTTGGTAAATTTAAAGTTAATGTTTTAAAGGAAAAAATCAAATCAATTAATCCTTTAATTAAAATAAAAATTTTTAAAAAAAAAATCACGTATAAAAATTTAAATAGCATAATTAAAAGTTTTGACATAATTATTGATGGTTCTGATAATTTTAAAACAAAATTTTTACTTAATGAATATTCAATCAAATATAAGAAGATTTTAATTGTTGGAGCTATCAGTAAATTTGATGGACATGTTTTCACATTCAATTTTAAAAATCAAAATATTCCTTGTTTAAAATGTTTTTATCAATCAAAACCTTCTGATGAGATATTAAATTGTGAAGCAGAAGGTATTATGGGTCCTGTAGCTGGAATTATTGGAAACATCCAAGCTAATGAAGTTTTAAAAAAAATTTTAAGTATTGGAAGTAATCTAGATGGTTCAATTTTAATCATTAACCTTTTAAAATTTAATTTTAAGAAAGTTTCATATTCTAAAAAAAAAAATTGTATTTGTTGTAAATGATCAAAATTATTTACGTTATATTATTAATATTGCTTACAAGCAGTACACTAGCTAATGAAAATAATTATTTTTTATCTTTAAAAAATAAAAAAGTTAATGTCCGTTATGGTCCTGGATTCGCTTACCCAATCAAATATATATATAAAAAAAAATTTCTATCTGTAGAAGTTATTGATAAAAAAGAAAACTTTAGAAGAATTATTGATTTTAAAAAAAATAGTGGTTGGATTCATATTTCCCAATTAAAAAAAAGTAATTCATTGATTGTTATGGAAGATAAAATATTGTTTAGCAAATCTTCAAAATTTTCAAGACCAATTGCTAAATTAGAAAAGGGAAGATTATTAATTATAAAAAAATGCAAAAATAATTGGTGTAAAATAAAAACAGATAAATATAAAGGTTGGATTGATACCAATAATGTTTGGGGAAGTTTTAACTAAGATCTATTGATAAAGATTTAATATTAGCTTTGCTTAATTTTGTTGTATGTGAGTACTCTTTATGATCTATACCAAGCTCAACGCATACATTATTTCCTTTGAATATAGATATTTGTTCATCAGTCAAGTTAAAATGAACAAATTGTACCGAGGATGCTTTTCCGTCTGCAGAAGTTCTATCCACATCTGTCTCTGAAACTCCAGAAATAACTTCATTATCTATTTTCATAAAAACATGTTTTTCAACTCCGCCTAATTTTGCTAAAAAAGCTGCTCTAGATACAGGATTATCTATTTCAAACATTATTGTTGAAACTAATTCTTTTCCTTTTGGAACTAGAGGATTATATGCAGACAATTCATACTTTAATTGTTCGTCTCCACCCTTTTCTATATGTAGCATTTCTTGAACTTGAGATAATATAGTCTCATAACTTTCAAAGTAAAAAGTTGCATAAGGACCAAGAGCTAATCTTCTATTTTTTTTTATTTCAATTAATTTTTTTCTAATCTGTTTTCTATTTTTTGCATAAATATCAAGGGTTAAAAGATCATTTTTTTTAATTATTCTTTGTTCTTTTGGCATAATTATAACTTATAACTCTTTGCTATTAATTCGATAGGATGTAGTGCCTCATTGTTATAAAAGTCTGTATCTTCAACAAGTTGTTTAATATGTTTGCCTGCCAAAGGACAATCAGAAGCCATATATTTATTATTTTTTCTTTTTACAGTTCTTGCGGTAGTTTTGCCTATCTTAATTGCAATATCATAAGTTTCCTTCATCACGCCAAAAGTCCCTCCATGACCTGCACATCTTTCAACAACATCTATTTTAATATTTGGAATTAATTTAAGCATGTCTCTAGCTTTATTTCCCATATTTTGTGCACGTGCATGGCAAGCATGGTGAACAGTTACTCCCCCATCTATTTCTTGCAGACCTTTTACTAAACCTTCGTTGTTATTAATATCAATTATGTACTCATCAATATCGAAAGTTTCTATTGAAAGTTTTTTTATATCCTCATCATGTGGAAGCAAAAGTGGCCATTCAAACTTTAACATAAGTCCGCAACTTGCTGTTAAGGTTATAACTTTATATCCTTGATCAACAAACTTTAATAATTCTTTTGATATTAGTTTTGCTTGTTTTACAACTTGTATTAGGTCTGCTTGTTCTAAGAACGGCATCCCACAACAACCAACGTAAGAATGTTCAACTTCAACTCCATTATGATGAAGGACTTTCAATGCAGCTTCTCCGGTTTTTTTTTTGTTAAAGTTAACAAAACATGTTGAATATATTACAGCTTTTCTCTTTGCTTCTATTTTTAAAGCTGAACTTTTAAATTTTTTAAAATAGTTGCTGAAAGTTTCACTATTATATTTTGGTAATTCAGCTCTTTTATCAATACCAGTTAATATTTCTAATATCTTTCTAAAAATCTTATTTTTTTTATCTGAAACCCAATTAATTATTTTGCTAAATAGAATTCCAATTTTTGCATTCATGTCTATTTTTGCAAGTTGTTTTGTTGCATTTGAAATTTCTCCTTTTTTTCTTTGAGACATTCTGTATCTCAACATCAAATGAGGAAAATCTATATTAAATTCATGAGGTGGCACATATGGACATTTATTCATAAAACACATATTGCATAAAGTGCATGCATCAACTACTGACTTAAACTGATCGCTTGATATTGAAGAAATTTCCTCATCTTTTGACTTATCAACAAGATCAAATAATTTTGGAAAACTATCGCATAAGTTAAAACATCTTCTGCAACCATTACAAATATTAAATACTCTCCTCATTTCTTGATCTAATTTTTCATAGTTTAAAAAATCAGAATCTTTGAAATTTAATGGATGTCTTATCGACGCTTTTGTACTTCCTTCTTTGCTCACATGGTTTTTTTAAGTGAACATTATTAAAGAATGTCCACTTAATTTTATTGTTATTAACCTATTGAATCTAAAGTTTTTTGAAACTTTCCAGCGTGTGATTTTTCTGCTTTTGCCAATGTTTCAAACCAATCAGCAATCTCATCAAAACCTTCTTCTCTAGCTGTTTTAGCCATGCCAGGATACATATCTGTATACTCATGAGTTTCACCTTCAATTGCAGATGCTAAGTTAGCTTTAGTTTCGCCAATTGGTTTACCAGTAGCTGGATCTCCAACCTCTTCAAGATATTCTAAGTGCCCATGAGCATGTCCGGTTTCGCCTTCTGCGGTTGATCTAAATACAGCAGCAACATCGTTGTAACCTTCTACATCTGCCTTTTGAGCAAAATATAAATACCTTCTGTTTGCTTGGCTTTCACCAGCAAAAGCGGCTTTTAAGTTTTCTTCTGTTTTACTTCCTTTAAGTGACATATTTTCTCCTTTGTAATAATTTTAACATATAACCATTCTAAACTACATGTCAATAGTTTAGAATCATTTTAATCTAAAAATTGAAGAATTAAAATTGTTGATTTATTTTCGGTGTTAATTATCAGATGCAACTCTTACTAAGACTTCTACTGATTTAATTTTTTTTCCAGGCATGTTTTTTTTTATTTTAATTTGTTCTACATCATCATGTCTAATATCAATTAATTCTTTTTTATCTTCATCAAAAAAATGATGATGATTTGTAATATTAGTATCAAAATAACTTTGGTTTTCATTGATTGTAATTTCTTTTAGATATCCTTTTTTATTGAATGCGTGAACCGTGTTATAAACTGTAGCCAATGAAATTTTTTCATTACATGTATGTTCAATAATTTTAGTAAGATCGCTAATTGAAAAATGAAACGTGTTTTCTCTATTAAATAATAATTCACAAATTTTAATTCTTTGGCGCGTTGGTCTTAATCCTGAATTTCTGAGCTTTTCTATATATTCTGTACTTTTCGACATTTACTATTTATAATAATTCTAAACTATTTCTATATTATAATCGCTCTAAATCAAGTATTAAGATAAAAAATTAATGAAAAAAAATTCGTTTAATTATGAAGAACTAATTGACTGCGGGAATGGAAATCTATTTGGTCCAGGAAATGCAAAACTTCCACTTCCTCCAATGTTAATGTTTAATAGAATTTCAGATATCAATAACAATAAAGGTGCTTTTAAAAAAGGGTATATTAAAGCAGAATTAGATATAAAGGATGATCTTTGGTTTTTTAACTGTCATTTTAAAGAAGATCCAGTGATGCCTGGATGTTTAGGTTTAGATGCTATGTGGCAATTAGTAGGATTTTATTTAAGTTGGATTGGTAACCCAGGTAGAGGAAGGGCGTTAGGGGTAAACGCTGTAAAATTTACTGGGGAAGTTTTAAAAAATGTAAAAATAGCAACTTATGAAATTGATATAAAAAGAATTTTAATTAAAGAAAGCGCAACTGTTGGATTGGCCAATGGTATTTTGCTTGCAGATGGAAAAAAGATATACTCTGCTGAAAATTTAAAAGTCGGATTATTTAAACAATGAAAAGAGTAGTTGTAACAGGAATTGGAATAGTATCTTGTCTTGGCAATAACCAAGTTGAAGTTTATCAATCACTAATAAATACAAAATCTGGCATTACATTTTCTGAAGAATATAAAGAATATAATTTAAAAAGTCATGTACACGGCAAACCAAATATAAAGATAGAAGATTATATAGAGAGAAAGATTATAAGATTTATGGGAAACGGCTCAGCTTATAACTATATTGCTATGGCTGAAGCTGTTAAGGATTCGGGTCTGGAGGATAAAGATATTAGCAATATCACAACTGGAATAGTTATGGGTTCAGGTGGCCCATCTATTGAAAATGTTATTTTAGCAGCTGATAAAACTAGAAATAAAAATCCAAAAAAGATGGGGCCCTGTGTAGTTCCAAGAACTATGGCAAGCACTGCTTCTGCTACACTAGGTGTTCCATTCAAAATAAAAGGCGTGAACTACACTATAAGTTCAGCATGTGCTACAAGTGGTCACTGCATTGGAAATGGAATGGAATTAATTCAAATGGGTAAACAAAAAATTATTTTTGCTGGAGGAAGTGACGAAGTTCAATTTGCATTGACTGCTATGTTTGATGCTATGACAGCTTTATCTTCAAAATTTAATGATAATCCAGTTTCAGCATCAAGACCTTATGATAAAAATAGAGATGGTTTTGTAATTTCAGGAGGAGGTGGTGTTGTAGTTTTAGAAGAATATGAACATGCAAAAGCAAGAGGTGCTAAAATTTATGCAGAATTAACAGGTTACGGAGCTACTTCAGATGGTTATGATATGGTAGCACCTTCTGGCGAGGGAGCGGTTAGATGTATGCAAATGGCTTTAAATACAAGCAAAAATAAGATCGATTATATTAATACTCATGGTACTTCTACTCCAGTTGGTGACATAACAGAACTTAAAGCCGTAGGAGAGGTTTTTAAAGACTCTATTCCTAAAATAAGTTCAACTAAATCACTTTCTGGACACTCACTTGGAGCTACTTCAGTACACGAGGCTATTTATAGTTTAATAATGATGAAAAATAATTTTATTTCTGCTTCAGCAAACATTAATGATATGGACGAAGAAGCTAAAAAATTTCCAATAGTAACAAATGTTGAAAAGGATGTTAATTTAAATGCTATAATGTCTAATAGTTTTGGCTTTGGTGGAACTAATGCAGCTTTAGTATTTGAAAAAGTTTAATTTATGAGTTTGATGAAGGGTAAAAAAGGTTTAATAATGGGTGTAGCAAACGAAAGATCAATAGCTTGGGGCATATCTAAAAAACTTGCTGAAAATGGAGCTGAATTGGCTTTTACATATTTAGGGGATGCCTTAAAAAAAAGAGTAGTTCCTTTAGCCGAGTCATTAAATTCAAATATTACCCTAAACTGCGATGTCGAAGATAAAAATGAAATAGTAAAACTTTTCGAAGATATAAAAAGTAAATGGGGTCAAATAGATTTTGTAGTACATGCAATAGCTTTTTCTGACAGATCTGAATTATCTGGTGAATATTTAAATACAACTAGAGAAAACTTCTTAAAAAGTATGTTGATCTCTTGCTTTTCTTTTACAGAGATTGCTAAAGAGGCTTTAAAAATTATGAAAGAAGGCGGAAGTATGCTTACTCTTACATATGAGTCTACAAAAGTAATTCCAAACTATAATGTTATGGGTGTTTGTAAATCTGCTTTAGAAGCAAGTGTAAAATATCTTGCAAGAGATCTTGGGGAGAAGAAAATTAGAGTAAATGCTATAAGTGCTGGCCCAATTAAAACTCTAGCAGCATCAGCTATTGGTGATGCAAAATTTCTATATAAGTGGAATGAGGATCATTCTTTATTAAAAAGAAATGTAGATATTGATGACATAGGCAATTCAGCTTTATATCTATTAAGTGATCTTGCTGGAGCAGTTACAGGTGAAATACATTACGTGGATGCAGGTTACAATAAAGTTGGAATGCCTAATCCAAAAAATATGTCTTAAGCAACAGCTTGTTTGATAGATAATTTAATTTTACCTCTATCAAATCCAATTACTTTAACATTAACTTCATCGCCTTCTTTAACAACATCGGTAACTTTAGCTACTCTTTTAGGAGCAAGTTCTGATATGTGAACTAGACCATCTTGTTTACCTAAGAAATTTACAAAAGCTCCAAATTCCATAATTTTAATCACTTTACCTTTATAAATTTTATTCATTTCAGGCTTAGCAATAATGTCTTTGATCATTTTCATTGCTTTAAGTCTAGATTCTTCATCTGGAGCAGCTACAGTTACTTCACCTGTGTCTTTTACATCTACTTTTGCTCCTGATAGCTCAACAATTTCTCTTATAGTTGCTCCACCTTTTCCAATTACGGCTGCTATATCTTTTTTATCAACCATAACTGTTTCTATTTTTGGAGTATATTTAGAAACTGTATCTCTTGAGCCAGTTA
>Ga0187833_10001904_pt1 | contig 23136 bp, 20 predicted proteins | sample ETNtaG_37_FD_167968 | JGI IMG/M metagenome (GOLD analysis project Ga0187833, IMG submission 167968) | Marine microbial and viral communities from oxygen minimum zone, Eastern Pacific Ocean - ETNP2014_SV_400_PacBio MetaG (Illumina Assembly) | ecosystem: Environmental > Aquatic > Marine > Hypoxic...
AGCCGCCGGCGGGTCTCTTGGCAAGCCTGCCCCGCCTGCGGCTGATCCAGTCGCTCGGCGCTGGTATCGATCATCTGCTCGCCGATCCCGAGCTGCCACGCGAAGTGCCGATCGCGCGCCTCGTGGACCCGTCGCTGTCGCGCCAGATGGTGGTCTACGTGCTACTCGCGGCGCTCGACCATCATCGTGATATGGGGGCCTATCGCGCTGCGCAGGCACGGAGCGAATGGCAGCCCGTACTGCCCCAGGATCCCACCGCCTGCCGGGTGGGCGTGATGGGCCAAGGTGCGATCGGCGGTGCTGCCGCACAAGCCTTCGCGGCGCTCGGGTTCGACGTGGCGGGGTGGTCACGCTCGGCCAAGACGATTCTCGGCGTTGCCGGCTTTCATGGCGCGGACGGGTTGGGAATCTTTTTGGCGCGCAGTGACATTCTCATTTGTCTGCTGCCGCTGACGGACGATACCGCCGGCATCCTCGATGCCCGGCTGTTCGCGCAGCTGCCGCAAGGCGCCTATGTGGTCAATGTCGCGCGTGGTGCCCATCTGGTTGAGGCGGACCTGCTAGCGGCGATCGACAGCGGCCATCTGTCGGGCGCCTGGCTCGACGTATTCCGCATCGAGCCCCTGCCAGGTGACAGTCCTTTGTGGGGGCACCCGGCGATCACGCTCACACCTCATATCGGTGGTTGGGTGCTGCCTGCCTCGGCGGTGGTGACCGTTGTCGAGAACTTGCGCCGCGTCCGCGCAGGGGAGCCAATCGAGAACGCTTTGGGTCTCAACCGCGGTTACTGATCCGTTTCCACCGGCGGAGCTTGGGCCTCGGTCACCTCATCCTCTTCGTCGCCTATCACGATGGTGATAATACGCCCGCCGCGGCTGGGGATTTTGTTGCTGGAGATGCGGATGCCGCGCACGTCTCGCACCGTGTGGTCGAAGTGCTTCTCCAGGTTCTCGATACGCTTGTGGAGGCGGCCTAGATCGTCCACCAGCTTCAGAACCTCTTCCTGGATCACACCGGTCTGCCTGCGCGTATGCGCGTCCTTGCGCACCGTACGCACCATGTTGAACGTTACCATCAGGATCGTCGGCGAAACAATCCAGACGCGCCGGCGGTAGAAGCGCTCGACGATATCGGGGGAATTAGCGTAGAGCTTTAGCGTAGACTGTTTCGACAGGCAGGAACATGGGCGCCGATTCAGCGGTCTCGCCGGGCACAATGTAACGCTCGGCGATATCGATGATGTGCTTGCCGACGGCGTCGCGAAAGGCACGCGGTCCGGCCATGCCCTTGACGCCTGCCAGGCACAGTAATAGGTGAGGGGATGGTCAAATTGGAGATCATCGTTGCGCCCGATCCGCGCCTCAAGGCCGCGTGCGAGCCCGTTACCGTGGTGGATGACGAGGTGCGCCGGCTCATGGATGACATGCTGGAGGCCATGTACGAGGCGCCTGGCATTGGGCTTGCTGCGCCCCAGGTAGGTGTGACCAGGCGTGTCATCGTGGTTGATGTCTCGGGCGAGGACGACGGGCGGCAACCGCTGCGGATGGCCAATCCGCGACTGCTCGCCGCCTCGGAGAAGACTGCGGTCTATGAGGAAGGTTGCCTGTCGTTTCCGGAGCAGTTCGCCGACGTGCGCCGGCCCGAGCACGCCACAGTCGCCTATCTCGATGAGACCGGCACCGAGCGGCAGCTCGAGATGGAGGGCATTCTGGCAACCTGCGTGCAGCATGAGATTGACCATCTCGATGGCATTCTCTTCGTTGACCACCTGACCAGCCTTAAACGCGGCATGATCGTGCGCCGCTTGGCCAAGGCGAAGTGCGTCAAGCCCGCCGGCCGCGTCCGGGCCTGAACCCTCATGCGTCTGATCTTCATGGGCACGCCGGCCTTCGCGGTGCCGGCGCTCGCGGCGCTGATTGCGGCCGGCCATGAAATTGCCGCGGTCTATACCCAGCCGCCGCGCGCCGCCGGCCGTGGCAAGACGCCACGAGCTGGCGCGGTACAGACGCACGCGGAGGCCGCCGGCATCTCCGTGCGTTATCCGGCCACGCTTAAGGATGGCGAAGCGCAAGCGGCCTTTGCCGCACTCGCAGCGGACGCGGCCGTGGTGGTGGCCTATGGGCTGATCCTGCCACAACCGGTTCTGGAGGCGCCTTGGCATGGCTGCCTAAACGTGCACGCCTCCTTACTGCCGCGCTGGCGCGGGGCGGCGCCAATCCAGCGCGCCATCCTCGCCGGGGATGCCGAGACGGGCATCACCATCATGCGCCTCGACGAAGGGCTCGATACGGGGCCGATGCTGCTCAGCCGTCGCCTTGCCATCGGCTACCACGATGCGGGCGCCTTGCACGATCGCCTTGCTGTGCTCGGCGGTGAGGCGATCGTGACGGCTTTGGGGGCACTTGCCGACGGCAGCGCGGTCGAGACCAGGCAGTCTGAAGCGGGCGTGACCTATGCTGCCAAGCTGACACCGGAGGATGAGCCGCTCGATTGGTGCAAGCCAACTGCTGCAGTGATGCGGCAGATCTGTGCGCTGGCGCCGCGTCCCGGGGCGCATTTCCTGCTTGACGGCGAGCGCTGGAAGGCTCTCTCGGCTGAGGTTGCTAAAGGTTCGGGTGCGCCGGGCAAGGTGCTTGATGATTGCCTGACCGTCGGCTGTGGCGAAGGGGCGCTTCGTTTGTTGCGTGTGCAGCGACCGGGCCGTAAGGCGATGCCGGTCGCTGATGCGCTCAGGGGGCGTGCTATCCCCGCCGGGACCCAGCTAGGCTGATGCCTCGCTTCCGCATGCTGTTGGAATATGACGGTGAGCCTTTTGTCGGCTGGCAGCGCCAGGACAACGGGCCTTCTGTGCAGGCGGCCCTGGAAGATGCCATAGATGGCTTTTGCGGCGAGAGTGTCGCGGTGACCGCCGCCGGGCGGACCGATGCAGGCGTACACGCGCTCGGCCAGGTATGCCACTTCGATCTTGTGCGCGACGCAACGCCGAATACGGTGCGCGATGCAGTCAATGCGCATCTTCGTCCGGCGCCGATTGCCGTAGTTGAGGCCGTCGTTGCCGATCCGGACTTTCATGCCCGTTTTGATGCCATTCGGCGGCGCTATATCTACCGCATCGTCAACCGCCGTGCGCCGCTCGCGCTGGATTGCGGGCATGCATGGCGCGTGCCACAGCCGCTTGATGCCGAGGCTATGGCCGAGGGGGCAAAAGCGTTGCTTGGCTATCATGATTTCAGCAGCTTCCGAACTCGCCAATGTCAGGCCAAGTCGCCGGAGAAGACGCTCGACCGGCTCGACGTCCAGCGTCTAGGGGAGAGTGTCGAGGTGCGAGCCGAGGCGCGTTCGTTCCTGCACCACCAGGTGCGTATTATGGTTGGCACCCTGGCGCAGGTGGGTCTCGGCAAGTGGCGGCGGCGGGACGTGGCGTGCGCTCTCGCGGCGAAAGATCGCGCTGCCGCCGGTCCCACTGCGCCGCCCGAGGGGCTGTGCCTGATGGGCGTCGACTACCCGCCGAGAAAGGCCGCCCGATGATGGACCACGCTGGTGTTGATCATGTGTCAGATGCGGCGCGTATTGGTGTTGTCGGCGAGCGGGTACGTACCGAGTGGTACCATGTTGGCTAAATTGCCCGACGCCAGCACACCAATGTTGTCGTGGGGCAGATGCGGCGTACGCTACGGTTAGCAGAGATCAGGCGTCGCCGCCGAAGACCGCCAACTCCAACATTAGGCTCGCTAGCAGCATGACGATGACCACAGCGGTGGCAGCCCCGCCCGGCACGTCGAGGGCAGTGCGGGCGACGAAATAGTCGATCAACAGCATCACCGCGAGCACCACCAGGAACAGCAGGCCAGAAATGCCGGGAATAACCGCGATGAGCATGGCGGCGATGGTGAATATCACTGTCTGCATAACCGAGACCCAGTTCCAGGCGATCATCAGCGCTACGAAGCGCTGAGTGCGGTTCAGCAGATAGCATAAGCCGAGTAGAATAAACGGCCGTATCGTCCAAGCGACCACGGTCTCAAAGGCGAGCATCCCATAAGAAATCTCAAGGACTTCCTTGCCGGCTCCCGGCAGCGTTGCCACCACCAGCACGATCGGCAGTACCAGCACGATGCCGAAGAACGAGTTCCAGAACCCGGGTACCGTGAGCGTTAGCCAGCGCATGCCTTCGGCATCTCTCAGGACCAGGCGCCAAGCGCCGTAGAGCGACGACAGGATCTCCTGCACGCTCGGGATCATTGGGCGAAGACGCGCTCGAGCACAGCCTCGTAGATGGCGCCGAGCGCTTCCAGTTCGGCTACGGCGACACATTCGTCGATTTTGTGCATGGTGCTCCCGACTAGGCCAAACTCGGCTACGGGGCAGTGCCCCTTGATGAAGCGCGCATCCGAGGTGCCGCCGGTGGTGCCGAGCTCGGGCCGAGTGCCCGTCACGGCCTCCACCGCATCCGCAAGGCTTTTGCTAAAAGCACCCGGCGGGGTGAGGAAGGCGCCGCCCGACTGGTGGTGGTTGAGGCGATAGCTGAGGCCATCGCCGCCCGCTCTCTCGATGATTGCGCGTAGGCGGTCCAGTAGCCCCTTGGTCGTCTGCTCGGTATTGAAGCGGATATTGAAATGCGCGCTGGCTTGCGCCGGAATTACGTTGGCTGCGGGATTGCCAATAACGATATCGGTGATCTCCAGGTTCGATGGCTGAAAATGGGTGTTACCCTCATCCAGCACCTCGGTATCGAGCGCCACCAGCACGGCCACAAGCCGGCTTGCTGGATTGTCAGCAAGGTGCGGATAGGCAACATGGCCCTGCACGCCGTCCACCGTTAGAGTGCAGGACAAGCTGCCACGGCGCCCAATCTTGATCATGTCGCCGAGCACGGCCCGATTGGTAGGTTCGCCGACCAGGCACATATCAAGCTGCTCACCAGACTCCGCCATCCAGTCGAGTATTCTGATTGTGCCGTTGACAGCCGGGCCCTCCTCGTCGCCGGTGATCAGCAGGCTGATGCTGCCGTCAAAGGCTTTGTGCGCCGCCAGATAGCGGGAGACAGCCGCGACAAAGGCGGCGATAGCACCTTTCATGTCGTTGGCACCGCGCCCGTAAATGATGTTGTCGGCAAGCTCGCCCGCGAAGGGATCGCACGTCCAGGCTTCTGCATCACCGACCGGCACCACGTCCGTATGCCCGGCAAACCCGAAATTGGGTCGCCCCTCGCCGAGGCGCGCGAAGAGGTTGTCGATTGGCGCTTCGCCCTCGGCCTCGAAACGCAAGGGCATGCAGCGGAACCCAAGGCTTTCCAGCGCCTCCGCTAGCACCGCTTGTGCGCCCGCATCGGCCGGCGTCACGCTGGGGCAACGGATCAGCGCCTGGGTTAGCACCACGGGGTCCACGATTTTGGGCATCTCGCTCTCCTAGGTTTCCGCCTTCATAGGGGTGGCGAAGTCATCTTTGCAAGCGGCGGACGGTGGATTATGGTCGGAGTCAAAGCAGGGGGAAGAAACGAGTGGGCTATTGGCTGATGAAATCGGAGCCGGGAGCCTATTCCTGGGACGACTTGGTGCGTGACAAGCGCACCCACTGGGACGGCGTGCGCAACCACCAGGCGGCCAACAACATGAAGGCTATGCGCAACGGCGACCGCGCCTTCTTTTATCATTCCGTCAGCGAAAAGACTGTCGTCGGCGTGATGGAGACGGTCAAGGAGTATTATCCCGACCACACTGATGCCTCGGGCCGTTTCGGCATGGTCGACGTGAAGGCTCTGAAGTCGGTCAAGCATGCGGTGACCTTGGCGGAGATTAAAGCCGAGCCGCGTCTTGCCGATCTCGCGCTGGTGCGTCAGTCGCGGCTTTCCGTGGTACCCGTCAGCGATGCACATTGGGTACTGCTTTGTGAGATGGCTGGGATTAAGGCCTAATACCCCAGGACTAGCGTCGGCGGGGTCTGCTTGAGCAGATGGTCGACGGTGGCGCGCGGGTCTTTAGATACCCAGGGTGACGATCCGGACGTTTCGTGATCCGCAAGGGTGATAAGGTCTTCGCCTATCTCAACGTTGTCCTCATTGGAATACAGCGTTAAACATCGTCTCCAATCGCCAGACCGGCGATATCAGATGTCCCAATCACGGCGCGCGTTTTGCTGTTGGGTCTAGAAAGTGTCTTTTCGGCCCCTGCATCGGCGAATTCCTGATATTGGCACCGGTAGAACTGCGCGTGGGTAAAATTTGATTGTCCGTGACGATGCCGAAGCGCCATCTTGGCCGCTGGTGGCTGGAGCATTCTGTCTGACGGCCATTCGGCGATAGACGTGACCGTGCTTTGGCGGAATAATCCCAGTTCGCCCAGCCAACGAGGACGAGAAGGAAGCGCGGCATGTTCGAAGCCCATAATTACCCTGTGCCGGACGATATCGCCAAGGTTGCCTGGATCGATCAAGCCGGCTACCGGCAGCTCTACGAGCGCTCGATCTCTGACCCCGACGGCTTCTGGCGCGACCAAGCGATGCGCATCGACTGGATTACGCCGTTTAGCACGGTCAAGAACACATCCTATACGCGCGGTAACATCTCCATCAAATGGTTCGAGGACGGTGCCCTCAACGTGTCAACCAATTGTGTCGATCGCCATGCGGAGAAGACTCCCGACCGGATTGCTATTCTCTGGGAGGGTGACGAGCCGGCGGACTCGAAGGCGATCACCTATGCCGAGCTAAAGACCGAAGTCTGCCGCATGGCCAATGTCATGCTGGCGAACGGGGTGAGCAAGGGCGACCGGGTCACCATATACATGCCGATGATCCCGGAAGCCGCAGTGGCCATGCTCGCCTGTACACGCATCGGTGCCATACATTCCGTCGTCTTTGGCGGGTTCTCTCCGGATTCGCTTGCTGACCGCATTCACGACTGCGATTCGAACTTTGTAATCACCGCTGATGAGGGCCTGCGTGGCGGTCGCACGGTGCCGCTAAAGGCCAATACAGACAAAGCGCTGGAGCGCTGTCCGAGCGTAGATCATGTGCTGGTGATAAGGCGCACCGGCGGCGACATCGGCTGGACTGAAGGCCGTGATATCTGGTGGCATGAAGCGGTGGCAGGCGTCTCTGACGATTGTGAGGCGCCGGCCATGAACGCCGAGGATCCATTGTTCATCCTCTACACCTCGGGCTCGACCGGCAAACCCAAGGGTGTGCTCCACACCACGGGTGGCTATCTACTTTATGCCTCGCTGACCCACCATTACGTTTTCGATTACCACCCAGACGACATCTACTGGTGCACGGCGGATGTCGGCTGGGTCACGGGCCACAGCTACATCGTCTACGGTCCACTCGCCAACGGTGCGACGACGCTGATGTTCGAGGGCGTGCCCAACTATCCCGACGCATCGCGCTTCTGGCAGGTCTGCGACAAGCACAAGGTGACTATTTTTTATACGGCCCCCACCGCTCTGAGAGCGTTGATGCGAGAAGGCGACGGGCCGGTTGCGGCCACCAGTCGCACTTCGTTGCGTCTTTTAGGCACGGTCGGCGAGCCGATCAATCCGGAGGCCTGGATGTGGTACCATGAAGTGGTTGGCGACAGCCGTTGCCCGATCGTCGATACCTGGTGGCAGACTGAGACCGGCGGCATTCTCATTACTCCGTTGCCGGGGGCGACGAAGCTCAAGCCCGGCTCGGCAACGCTGCCGTTCTTCGGCGTCAGGCCAGAGATCGTCGATGCTGACGGTAAGCCACTGGACGGCGCCACGGAAGGAAATCTCTGCATCGCCGATTCGTGGCCGGGGCAGATGCGCACGCTTTATGGCGACCATGAACGCTTCGAGCAAACCTATTTTACCACCTACGAGGGCAAATATTTTACTGGCGATGGCTGCCGTCGCGACGAGGATGGCTATTACTGGATTACCGGCCGTGTGGACGACGTAATCAATGTTTCCGGCCACCGCATGGGCACGGCCGAGGTGGAGAGTGCGCTGGTCGCCCATGACGATGTTGCGGAGGCTGCCGTGGTCGGCTATCCCCACGACATCAAGGGTCAGGGTATCTATGCCTATGTTACACTAAAAGTTGCCTCTGAGCCGACTGAGAAATTACGCAAGACTTTGGTCTCTTGGGTGCGTAAGGAGATCGGGCCGATCGCTAGTCCTGACCTCATACAATGGGCGCCGGGCCTGCCGAAAACGCGCTCAGGTAAGATTATGCGGCGCATACTACGCAAGATTGCGGCCAACGAATATCAGTCACTCGGCGACACCTCGACCCTCGCGGACCCGGCCGTGGTCGACGACCTAGTCGAGAACCGCATGAACCGCAGGTAGTGTGCTACGAGCCGGCTGGTGGCACAGAGACCTGGGTCTAGCCACGGCTTATGTCTAAGGACGATCTAGCGGCGCGTGCGCTGGCACTAGACTGGCTGGCCGCCGTGCTGCACCAGGCCCGCCCGCTCGACGAGGCGATGGCGACAGTGCCCGGCGACATGACAGTGCGGGATCGCGCTTTTGCCCAGCTACTCACACGAACGGTACTGCGACGCCTCGGGCAGATTGACGATCTGCTGGGTCGGTGCATTGAGCGACCGCTGCCAAAAGGTGCCTGGCTGTCCCAGTTAATCCTGCGGCTCGGCGCCGCACAGCTTCTTTTTCTCGACACGCCACCTCACGCCGCTGTTGACACCGCTGTGCGCCTTGCCAAGCAGCGTTCCGGTCGTTACCAAAAAGTAATTAACGCAGTTTTGCGCAGACTTGGGCGCGAAGGCAAGGCCTGGAGAGAGGCCCAGGATGCGGCGCGGTTGAACACGCCGGACTGGCTTTGGCAGTCCTGGTCCACGGCCTATGGTGAGGATATCGCCCGGGCCATCGCGGCCAGCCATCTGACGGAGCCCCCGCTCGATATCAGTGCCACGGTTGACTGTGCCGAAGCGCTTGCCGCGACTGTACTTCCGACCGGTACCTTTCGTCGCATAGGTGGCGGCCGTATCGTCGATCTGCCGGGCTTTGCGGCAGGCGAGTGGTGGGTGCAGGATGCAGCCGCAGCCCTGCCCGCGCGCTTGCTCGGATCTGTGTCGGGCCGCCATGTCATCGACCTCTGTGCCGCGCCCGGCGGCAAGACCGCTCAGCTCGCCGCCGCTGGTGCCACGGTCAGCGCTGTCGATCACGCCCCGACCCGTCTCGCACGCCTGACTCAGAATCTGGACCGCCTGGGCCTCTCGGCGGCGGTGATAGAGGCAGATGCGGCGACGTGGCAGCCAGAAAAAACCGCAAAATTTGTGTTGCTCGATGCCCCTTGTTCCGCAACCGGAACAATCCGACGGCACCCTGATATTTCCCACCTCAAACGGCCTACCGATGTGCCTGTCGCCGCAGGGGTGCAGGCTCGCCTGCTGGCCAATGCGGTCGGCATGCTCGCGCCCGGCGGAACTCTGATCTATGCGGTCTGCTCGCTGCAATCCGAGGAAGGTCCGGCCCAAATCGAGCCGCTGCTGGCGAAGGACACAGCGCTTGAAAGGGTGCCAATCGCGGCAACCGAGATTGGCGGCCTTGGAGAGCTGATCGACCCTAACGGTGACCTACGCAGTTTGCCCTGTCACCTTGCCGATCTGGGTGGCCTCGATGGCTTTTACGCCGCACGCTTGCGGCGGAAAACTTAACCTGTTACTTCAACTGCTATGCAACAGCCGGTGCGCATAGCGCCATCCATTCTGGCATCCGATTTCGCCCGCCTCGGCGAGGAGGTACGGGCGATCGAGGCTGCCGGGGCTGATTTCATCCATGTCGACGTCATGGACGGCCATTTCGTGCCGAACCTGACCATCGGATCGGGTGTTGTAGCGGCGCTCAGATCCCATTCTGCCCGGCCCTTTGATGCTCATCTGATGATCTCGCCTGTCGATCCCTACCTTGACGAGTTTGCCACGGCCGGCGCCGATATTATCACCGTGCAGGCCGAGGCTGGCCCCCATCTGCATCGCAGCGTTCAGCGAGTGCGCGGGCTCGGCAAGCACTGCGGTGTGGCGCTGAATCCGGCCACGCCGGTTGCCGCGATCGAGGAGGTGATTGACGACCTCGATCTGGTGTTGGTGATGACTGTCGATCCCGGGTTCGGCGGTCAGAGCTTTCTCACCGGCCAGCTGGATAAGGTGCGCCGACTGCGCGCCATGATCGATGAAAGCGGCCGCGCCATCGATTTGCAGGTCGACGGCGGCATTAATTTCAACACTGCGCCACAGGCGATTGAGGCCGGCGCAGACATACTCGTTGCTGGGACCGCCGTCTTCCGTGGTGGCCCGGAAGCCTACGCCAACAATATCCGTAGGTTGCGCGGATGAGTAACGGTGGTGGCCTGCTCGGCACGTTCAGTGGCGTTGGCTCAGCTGTAGCGGCGAGAAGTGAGCATCATGCCGCGCGGCCCCGATTGTCGGCAGGCGCGCTGCTTTACGGCAATCCGCTTTATCCCCTGACTTTACTGGGCCCGGTGCCTGAGCGGTTGGCTTTACAACCCGTCTCTGGCTTCCTCGGCGAGGTCGAAATCGGCGATCGCCTGTTCCAGGGCCAGTATCGCTTTGCTGGCCATGAGGTAGGTGCCCCGAAACTTCCCTTGTGGCTGCCGCCCGGCGCCCCGGATGCCTGGCTTGAGGATATGCATGGCTTCGAATGGCTGCGCGATCTAGCCGCGGCGAGGGGCGAGACCGCTCGCCGCCACGGCCGCATTGTGCTGGCCAACTGGATCGCAGTCTGCGGCCACTGGCGAGCTACTGTCTGGCGCGCCGATGTGCTGGGGCGCCGTATCGCCTCGTGGACACTGGCAGCCGGCTTTCTGCTGCGTGGCGCCGAGCCGGCTTGGAGGCGCAGCTTTTTATCTAGCCTCGCCATGCAGACGCGGCATCTTGCGCGCATCGCTTCGCGTGAGGCCACAGGTGCCGCGCGCATCGCAGCTATTCGTGGTCTGCTCTATGGTGGCCTTTGCTTCGGGCCCAACGAGAGGCGCACCGCAGCGGCCATCCGTCTGCTGATCCGCGAATGCCGCCGTCAAGTACTGGCGGACGGTGGGCACCGGTCACGCTCGCCGCGGCTGTTGCGTGCTGTCCTCGCTGACCTCGCCGATTGTCGTGGCTTGCTTCTGGCCGCTAACCGGGTACCGCCTGAGGGCCTGACCCGCGCCATCGATCGCATCGCGCCGATGCTGCGTGCCCTTTGCCATGGAGATGGCTCGCTCGCCGCCTTCAACGACGCCGGTGAGGGCGATGCGGACGCAGTGACTACCGCCTTGACCATGGCGGCGGCCCCGGGGCGGGCTCAAGCCAATGCGCCGCATATGGGTTTTCAGCGCCTTAGCGCCGGTGAGACCACGGTGATCGTGGACAGCGCTCGCCCCCAGCCCGGCTTGCAGACCGCCCATGCCGGCAGCCTGGCTCTTGAGATGAGCGTTGGCAGCCACCGCCTTGTGGTCAACTGCGGTCCTCATCGTGGCCGCGACGACGCATGGGCAGGTGCGTTGCGCAGCACGGCGGCCCATTCTACCCTGGTGATTGCCGATACCAACTCGGCACAGCTTGGTAACGAGGGTGGCTTCCTTGCTGACAGTGCCAGAGTAGTCTGCGAGCGCCGTGAAGGCGATGGCGCCACTTGGCTCGATCTCTGCGACGACGGCTATGTTGCACGATTCGGCGTGGTTCATCGCCGCCGCCTGTATCTTGGCGAGGGCGGATACGATCTGCGGGGCGAGGATCTCCTGACGCCCTCCGGCACGATGGCCGAGCCGCGCCCCTTTGCCGTTCGGTTCCATTTGCATCCGAGCGTTCAGGCATCTTTGGTAATGCACGGACGAGCAGTCTTGCTGCGTCTGCCCGACGGCAGCGGCTGGCAATTGCGTGTGGTGGGCGGCAGCCTGGCGCTCAATCCGAGCGTTTACTTCGACTGTGACGGCGAGCGACGGCGTAGCGAGCAGGCGGTGATCGTCGGTGTCTGTACTAACGAAGGAGCCACGGTCAAATGGGCGATTCGCCGGGTTGCAAACTAGACAGCGTACACTCGCTGCCCTATGGGCGGCAGCACATAGACGATGACGATATCGACGCGGTCGTCTCGGTACTGCGCGGCGACTGGCTGACGGCTGGGCCCGCCGTAGCGGCATTTGAGACCGCACTGGGGGAGGCGGTCGGCGCGCCTTTCGCGGTGGCATGTTCCAGTGGTACCGCTGCCCTTCACCTAGCGGCATTGGCTTGCGGTGTACAGCCCGGTGATTACGTGGTTGTGCCCAGCCTTACTTTTCTGGCGACGGCCAATGCACCGCACCACGCCGGTGCCGAGATCATCTTTGCGGATGCGGATGCGGACAGTGGCCTGATGACGGCGACAGCACTCGACCAGGCCCTGGCCGGGGCCGAGGGGCGGCGGATTGTCGCGGCGATGCCTGTGCATCTCAACGGTCAGTGCTGCGATCTCGAAGCCATTGCCGATATCTGTCGTCAGCATAAAATCACCGTCATTCATGATGCCGCCCATTCTCTTGGCACCGAATACGACAGCAAGAGGGTAGGAAGCGACGGTAGCCTACACGCCTTCTCGTTTCACCCCGTGAAAATCGTGGCGATGGGTGAAGGTGGGGCGGTGACTACAGACGATGCAGCACTGGCCCAGACTATGAGAAATATGCGCAACCACGGCATGACTAGGGAGCCCCGCCGTTTCGTAAACCCTGAGTTTGCCTTCGGCATCGATGGACAGGCTAATCCCTGGTATTACGAGATGTCCGCACCCGGGTTTAATTACCGCGCTAGCGACCTACATTGTGCTTTAGGTGCAAGCCAGCTAGTGAAGCTCAGCCGGTTTGTCGCTCGCCGCCGAGAGCTAGCCGATCACTACGATTCTGTGATCGGCAGCTTTGCTCCGGTCGTGATGCCCGTCTCGCGGGTTGAGGGCTGCCATCCCGCTTGGCATCTTTATGTGGTGCTAATCGATTTTGCGGCGGTCGGCAAGGATCGCGCTACCGTCATGCGGGAGTTGAAGGCTCGGAGCATCGGCACTATGGTTCATTATCTGCCGGTCCACCGCCAACCATACTATCGAAAGCGCTATGGTGAGGTGAGTCTGCCCGGCGCTATGCGATATTACGAACGGGCTCTGAGCCTGCCGTTGTTTCCCGAGATGCGCGATGATGACGTCGAGCGGGTGCTTTCGATTCTGGCGGAGGTGCTCGGGATCAGGATGGGGTGAGGCCGAGTAGCCGCAGTTGCCGATCTATGACGATGTTCTCGTCATAGAGCTCCCGCGCCCTATGCAGGCCTGCAGTGCCAAAATTTTTGCGCAATGCCGGGTCACGAGCAAGGATGCCAAGCGCTGCTGCAAGCGCCTTGGTGTCGTCAATGGGAACCAGGAATCCGGTCTCCTCATGCGCAACTTCCTCACGGCTGCCACGCACGTTGGTCGCCACCACGGGTAAAGCTGTCATCATGGCCTCGATGATGGAGCGTGGCATGCCTTCGCGATGCGACGGCAAAGTAAAGATATCGGCAGCCCGAAGAAGCATCTCGATATCGGTTCGATAGCCAAGCATATGCAGGCGTGAGCCAAGATCAGGATCGTCGCGTGCCCGATCTATCGCGTCGTCGATGTTTTGTGCATGTTCTGTTGTCAGGCGATCGCCAATCACCCATAAATGCGCGTCGACATGGCACATGGCGTCGAGTAGTTCACGATAGCCCTTCTCCGCCACCAACCGGCCTATCATTACCACAACCACTGCATTGGCTGGTGTGTCGTGCCGGGCACGCACTTGGATCCTTTCCGCTGGATTTGTGCTCGGACGAAACAGCGAAATATCTACGCCATTGCCGATCGCCTCGATCACTCCCGTGCGGCATAGCCTCAATCGCCGGGCAGTTGCCGCATCCTCTTCGGCTTGCGTGAAAAGCACATCGGTGCAACGCCCGCCAAACCACTCCAGAGCGACATAGGCGGCGCGCTTCCAGGCTGGCATGCGATCGTGAAAATAGAAGCCGTGGGCGGTATAGACGACACGCGGCACGCGCTCGTGACATGCGGCGAGCCGACCGATCAGAGCCGCAACCGGCGTATGTACATGCACTATGTCAAAAGCCTCGCGCCGCAATAGCGCGCGCAATGACCGGTAGGCGGTAAGATGGTCACGCGGTCGCAACAGGCCGCGTGAGAACGGTATGGCTTCGACGTGTATGCCTTCGTCGCGCACTTGCGCTGCCAGGGGGCCGTCGGCGCAGGCTGCGACCACCTCGTGGCCGGCGCTACCTAGGCTGCGGATTAGCGGCATGAGGAAATGGTAGAGCGTGAAATCGACCGCGCAAAGCTGAAGGATTTTCATGGTAGTTATCCTATGCCTCGCCGTGCCGCTCGTACCAGGCTTGGAAAGCGACGAGCGTCCACAAGGCTTCGGAGGTATCGCGCCGGCCACCCTTCAGGGCATCGTACCAGGCGGCGGGAAGCTCGGGTCGAAACAGGCCTTGCGTAGCCAGATGGGTTGGATCTATGGCCCGCCGTGTTAGGTCGGCAAGCTGGCCTGTCAGCCAGCTTGCGATGGGCATCTCGAATCCCTTCTTGGGGCGTGCGAAGACACTGGGCGGCAATCGGTCGGCAAAGGCTTGTCGTAAGGCGATCTTGCCCGTCCGCGCACCGAGCTTTAGTCGACTGGGCAAGGCTGCGGCAAAGGCCACAAGGCGGTGGTCGAGAAAAGGGCAGCGGACCTCAAGGCCATTCGCCATGCTCATGCGATCGACCTTGACCAGCATGTCGCCCGGAAGACCGAGGGCGATATCCGCGGCTAGCATGGCGTTGACGGGGTCTGTCTGTCCGGAGTCTTGGCGCAGGTCATAAATCATGGCTTCGAGCGATGGTGCCTCTGCAGGCACGACCAGCAGCGCATCAAGGGCATCGTCGTGGAGTAGGCGGTTGAAACCGGCCTGCCGGGCCACGACATCCTTGCCGGCATGAGCCACGAAGCGCCGCAGGCGCCGCGCAGCTTCCAGAGTCCGGTGGCTTTTTGACTCCGGCAGGTGTGCGACAAGTGGCTCGATCAGGCCGTGGCGGACCATACTAGGTAGGCTGCGATAGAGGTTGGCATAGCGCTCCGCACGATATTTTCGATAGCCACCGAACACTTCATCGGCACCATCGCCCGACAAGGCTACGGTTACTGAGCGGCGGGTGGCCTGGGCCAGGAGGTAGCTCGGCACAGCGGAGGAATCCGCAAAAGGCTCGTCGAGGCCGTCGAAGACGGAGTCGAGCGCCGCTAGGGCGTCGTCGGGCCCGATACTAACTTCCGTATGCAAGCAGCCGAGGTGTTCGGCTACTATGCGCGCTGCGGGCCGTTCCTCGAAATAGGCCGCGGCGCCCTCGAAGCCGACGGTGAAGCTCTCGACCCGCCCGCCGAGCCGCGCCATCGAGGCCGCAACCAGGGCGGAATCGATACCGCCGGAAAGAAAAACGCCAAGCGGCACGTCTGCTATCAGACGGGCTTCGACAGCGGCATCGAAGCGCTCGCGCAGCTCGGCCAAAGCCACCCTGTCACTCTCTGGCGTAGGCTGTCGTTGCTCGGCGAGATCGTACCAGCGCTTGCTGCGGGTGCCCTCGGCATCGTGGCGCAGCAGGTGGCCCGGTGGCAGTCGCTGTACGCCAGGGCGGATCGACCAAGGGTCGGGTAGATAGCGCAGCGTAAACAGGAGACGAAGCGCCGCCGGATCAATACCGCCATCGCCACGCAGCCGGTCGAGCGCCACGAGGTCGGAGGCGAAGGATAGTACGCCGGCGTCTTCAGCGTATAGCAGGGGTTTCTGGCCGAAACGGTCACGCGCCAAGATTAGGCAGCCAGCGTCTGCATCCCATAGTGCGAAGGCGAACATGCCGACAAGGCGCGCTAGCACGTCCTCACCCCAATGACGCCATCCGGCTAACAGCACTTCCGTGTCCGAGCGGGTGGTAAAGCTGACGTTGGCTGCTTCAAGCTCCTTGCGCAGCGCGGCGAAATTGTAAATTTCGCCGTTGTAGACTCCGACTAGGCCGTGTGCCGCCATTGGCTGGCCGGCCGCATCGCTGAGGTCGATGACTGAAAGCCGGGTATGGCCGAAGGCGCAGCGCGCGTCATGCCAGGTGCCGTTGGCGTCGGGCCCGCGCGGTTGGAGCCGGGCGACCGCCGCGTCGAGCTTTGGCGCCATCGCCTCTGCGTCCAGCCCGGTCAACGCGGCGACGCCAGCAATGCCGCACATCAGGCACTAACTCCGTGCAGGGTGTTAAAGCTTGCAACCATGCGTGGCACCGAGAATTCCTGCTCTATGCGGGCGCGGGCGCGTACGCCGAGGGCTGCAGCGTCGTCATCGAGTAGCGCGCGTACCGCAGCGGCCAGCGCAGACGGGTCGCGTGGCGGCACTAGGTGGCCACAATCGCCGACGATGCGCGCCGCATCGCCAACCTCCGTTGCTACCGCAGGCAGGCCGCAGGCCATGCCCTCGGCGATGGTGTTGGAGAAGCCCTCACCGAAGGCTGAGCTCGAGACCACGACGTCGCAGGCGGCGAGTAGGCGTGGCACGTCGTCGCGACGGCCGAGCGTGATCAGGCGCTCGACCTTACCGAGCCTTTGGGTTCCCTCGCCGATGGCCAAAGCCTGGACGCCGTCGAGTCGGTCAAGGGCCTGGATGAAGGTTAGATAATCCTTCATGGGATCTACGCGGGCAACGATAGCAATGAGCGGTGTGTTGGCACCAAGACCGTAATCGTTGCGCACCGCGGCGCGCGCCTCCGCATCGGGCCGAAAGCGCTCGGTGTCGATGCCATTCTCGATGACCGCGAAACGGTCTGGTCGATAGCCCAGCAATACGTGGGCGTGGCGTCCAGCTTCGGAATTAGCGACGATAGTGCTTGGTAGGCGCGACAGCCTGGCGCAGTGGCTCATGACGCGCTTGAGCGCCGGGCGGTAGCGTCCTACATCAAGATCGGAGCAGCGCACGCCCCAGACCAGCCGGGTCGAACGGTAGCGCCCTGCGAATAGCCAGGCGACGGTGGCCAGCAGGTTGGCATGATACATCCAACATTGCAGCACCGCCGGGCGCGTGTGCCGGATCAGCCGCGCCAGTGCCAGCGGTGCCAGTAGCGAGCCGTGGCCGCGGCGCATGCCGAGGTCGAGGGTTCTCACGCCGGCATCGGCCAGGCGCCGGCGGTGGACGCCGCCGGGGATTAAGCTGGTCACCACGAGGGGCATGCCGGTGCGATGGTTGGCCAGCGCCAAGTTGACCAACTGCGCTTCGGCGCCACCCGTGTGCAGGCCGGTGATCACATGCAGTACGCCGTGTCTCAGGTCGGGTAGGGGCATGCGGCTGTCACTGGTTTGCGTCTGTGGCATCATGGCGGTATCTGGAGGCAGGACGGCAACAATATCACGGGATGGTGATAGATTGGGCATAGGTGCTGTGGTGAGGAAGGCGGTGCGTGCCAGCGTGTCGGCGACCTGTGCCTATTATGTGGTCGATGACTGGAGGGTGCGGCAGCAGCTGCGCCGCGGCGATATCGCCACGACCTCGGGTGCCCGCCATTACAAAAGCCCGCTTGCCGACTCGCTGGCCTATATCGAACGCGTGCATGAGGATTATCTCGCCTATGCCGGCCGCGACGCCTTTGCCGGCACTGTGGCCGAGGTCGGTCCCGGTGACAATTTTGGTGTTGCCTTGTTGTTGCTGGCCGGTGGCGCGCACGAGGTGCATGCCATCGACCGTTACCGGAGCCGGCGCGATGCGGCGCACCAGACGGCGATCTATCAGGCTCTGGCCGCCCGCCACGATCTTGGCCATCTCTTCGCCGATGGCTATAAGGAGCAGGCGCTCAGCAGTCTCAGTTATCATACGGGCCGGCCGGCGGAGCGCTTTTTTCGCGAGCACGATGGCTGCTACGATGCCATCCTCTCTCGCGCGGTCATGGAGCATCTTTACGACCCGCTTGGCGCGCTCGACGATATGGCGGCGGCGCTGGCTCCTCGCGGCGTCTTGGTTCACCGCATCGACATGCGCGACCATGGCATGTTCGCCGGTCGCCACCCGCTCACCTTCCTCACCCTCTCCGATCGCCTGCACAGGGCGATGACGTGCGCGTCGGGCCGCCCCAACCGGGTGCTGCTGCCGCAATGGCGCGCATGGCTGGGGCGCTCGGGCCTGGAAGGCTCGTTGCGCATCACGCGGCTCGTCGGCGTCGCCAAAGAGATCGCGCCGGTTGCCTGGGGCGAGATAGATCCAGCTCTGCGCGAGGCTGCCCTCGCCAGCGTTGCCGAGATCCGCCCGAAGCTGACGCCTGCCATCGCTGCGCTCGCCAACGAAGACCTGGCGGTGGCAGGCTGTGTGCTGGTCGCCGCGAAGGCCTAACATTCGCCAAGTATGGCCATTAGGCGGTGGGCGACGGCCGCGCTCTCGTAGGTCTGCGGCAGCAGGCAGCTGCCGTCGCCTGGTCGAGCGGCTGCCATGGCCTTGGCGAAAGCCTCGCCCCAGGTCGCGATGGTCACGGCACCCTCCGGTGCTGCTGCTGCGAGTTCGGCGATGCCGCCGCTTTCCGGTGTAGCGATGACCGGCGTGCCGCAGGCGAGCGCTTCGAGCGCGACATTGGCAAGGCCCTCCCAGCGCGAGGGCAGCAGCAGCGCATCGGCCCCCGCCATCCAGGGCCAGGGCTCGGGCTCATGACCGTGCAGCGTCACGCGAGGCCCCGCCAGCGCCGCCAAGGCTTCCCTCGCGGGTCCGTCACCGAGGATCAGCAGGTGATCGTCGGACTCGTCCTGGCCGAACAGTGCAATCAGGCGATCGAAGCCTTTCTGTCGTGTCAGGCGGCCCGCGGCGACGAAACGCCGACCTGGCCCCGGCAGGCGCTGAGGCGGCGCGGCGGCTGTGCGCAGGCGTGCCACGTCGACTGGATTGGGCAGGAAATGCAGGCGCTCCTCGGGCACTTGAAAGCGGCTCGCCATTTCGTCCAGGGTCTTGTGGTGCTGGCAGAGCACCGCATCGGCACTCGGGTAGAGTAGGCGGTAGGCGAGTGCCGTCGCGCCTGGCCGCGGCGTCTCCACGAGGCTCTGCGACGGCGTATTGGCTTCGCGCACGAGAATGCGGGTGCGGAGCGGCAAGGCCGGGCGCGAGGCCAGCAGTGCCAGGTTGACATAACCCAGGCTCGAGATGACGGCATCGGGGTGTCTTGAGCGCAGGTGGCGAATCAGGGGCAACAGCGCCCGGCGGAGCCGTGGCCGGTCCAGGTTTTGCAGCGGCACATCGGCGGGGCGCTCCGCAGCCAGCGGGCCCTCTGCGGCGAAGGCCACGAACTCCGGGGAGAATCGCGCCCGATCCAGCCCTTCTGCCAATGTCAGAAGAACCCTCTCTGAGCCACCGCTGGCAAAGGAGGGCAGAACGAAGGCGACGCGTATACTGGACACGCTCCTAAGCGGACTCGACCCGCATCACTGTGGAGCCCCAGGAAAGGCCGACGCCGAAGCCGCACAGCAGCACGGTCTTTCCGGCCAGTCCCTCGATGCCGCCGATATCGTCGAGCACGATGGGCAGGGTTGAAGACACCGTGTTCCCGGCATCGGCGATGCAAAGAGGCACTTTCTCCGGCCGCAGTCTCATCTCTTTGATCAGTGAGCGCACCATGTGCGCGCTCGCCTGGTGGAAAACGTACACATCCACATCGTCCCGAGTCAGGTTATTCGCCACCAGGCAACGGTCGACATCGGCGGGCACGCGCTTGATCATAAATTTGAGGATGGCGCGCCCGTTCATGTAGAGCGCGCCCGCGCCGGATACCGGCTGCTCCGGGTTACGGCTACCGCCGCCGCGCACGATGAGGTCGTCGGCACCACTGCCGTCGGAGCCAAAAGTAAACTGGCCGAGCTTGCCGTGGCCCTCGTCGCTGAGCAGCGTGGCTGCAGCGCCGTCGCCGAACAGGGGCACTGTCATGCGGTCGCTCGGGTCCATCACCTTACTGTAGCCGTCGGCGGTGAGTAGCAGGGCATTGCGGAAGCCGTGCGCCATCATCATCGCCCGCGTCACCGAGAGGCCGACGACGTAGCCTGAGCAGCCCTGGTTGATGTCGAAGGCGGCGACGGTTTGCGCCAGACCGAGGCGGTGTTGGACGATATTCGCCGTGGTCGGCAGGCGGTAGTCTGGGTTCTGCGTGCAGAGCACCACGAGCTCGATCTTCTCGCGCGCCTCGGGTGCCGCAGCGAAGAGCCTCTCGGAAGCAGCGACCGCCATGTCCGAGACGGCTTCGTCCGCGGCCGCAATGTGACGGCTGAGCACGCCGATCTTTTTGTCGAGGAACTCGCGCTCGAAACCGAACCGCTCGACCAACTCGGCATTGCCCAGCGTGGCCTCGGGCAGATAGACGGCGACGCGCGCGAGGCCAGGATCGGGGACGGTGCTGTGCGACACGCAATATTCCTCTCGGAAGGGTGGAAACGCTGACAACTCAATGCTCTAGCCAAACGCGTGCCAAATTGCTAGCCCAGAGGAGGAAGGGAGGTATCAATTCAAAAGCCTTTAATCAAATCCGCATTTGGTGAAAGGCCAAAACAGGGTCACTTTTGTTCCAAATAGCTTTTTACCATGAGGAGGTGGTGGTTTCCGCCGAATGGTGGCACGAAATGTGAGCTGAATGCCTCTGCAACCATCCTCGTTGAAGAACCGCGTTAGCTTTGAAGCGGATGGCGTACCTATAACCCTCGACTTCCAAAAACTCGTAGAGGTTGGGCGGGCTCAGGCGTCCTCGATGCCGTCGCGAGGGATCAGTTCGCCTCGGCTCAGCGTCGTTTTGAGCCGCCTGCCCAGCACGGCGTTGATCTCCAATGCTGCAAACTCGGTGGCCGGGCGTGCGTACATGACGTGTTCCGGCCCCAGCACCGTGCCCACGGCGAGATTCTCGGCGGCGATGAGCCCCTTGCGGATGGCCTCGCGGTTTCCCGCCTCCGAGTGGGTGACCATCTTATCCCGGCGTCCTAGACTGGCGCGGATCCGGAGCGCTTGGGCGACGAAATGAGAGAGATCGTCGGGGTCGAATGACAATTCATGGTCGCGGAACTCGCGGCCTGACTTTCGATCGGTAAAGTGGACCTCGATGACGTCGGCTCCCAGGGCGATGGCGGCGAGGCAGGCGTCCGGTCCGATGACGTGGTTGGAATAGCCGACGGGCACGCTGTAGCGCGCCGCCAGGAAGGGGACGGCAAGGACGTTGGCCTCCTCGATCGGCGTCGGGTAGGCGGAGACGCAATGCATGACCACAAGGCGCTCGGCGATATCGGTGCCGTCGAGTTCATCGGCGAACCACGCCACCGCGGCGTCGATCTCCTCAACCGTGCCTAGACCGGTCGACAGGATGGCTGGTTTGCCGGACCGGGCTGCGGCGCGGATCAGCGGCTCGAACGTAAGGTCGCCGCTGGCGATCTTGATGGCCGGAAAGAGCTCCGTCAGAAGTGGCAGGACGTCCTCGCTGACCGGCGTCGAGAACATGTGGATGCCTAGCGCTTTCGCTTCCGCGGCCAAACGCCGGTGCGCCGCCTCATCGAGACAGAACCGACCGACGCGCTCGAGCCGCGCTGGGTCCGACGCGGAGGCGTAACGCGTCGATGTATACGACTGGAACTTGACGGCATCGGCGCCGGCTTCGGCGGCTAGCCGGATCAGCTCCGACGCGGCCTCGACGTCGCCCTCATGGTTGACGCCGACCTCGGCGATGATAGCGACTTCCCGGTCAAAGTTTTTTCCGAACAGCTTCATAGTTTGACTATCCGTCAAATGTTGGCAAAGGGAAAGGGTCGGCCCTCGAAACCGACCATCTTCCGCCGGATGTCGAAGGGACCGACGGCGTCCAGCCGGTTGTCCCCATCGATCGCCGACGGGGCGTGATCGAAGCTCGCAGCGCGAAGGTGGGCGACGACCTCAGCGTTGTAGTCGTCCTTCTGGCCCTCAGGGTAAGAGAACAGGGAACAGGCGCCGAGGTGTTCGCGCACGGCGGCTACGGAAATATCAATCTGCCGCGCCATCTCGTCCGCCGACACCTTGGCCAAAGAGACGTGGTCGACGGTGTGGGCACCGAAGTCGACGAGGGGTGAGGTGTTCATCTCGCGGATGTCGTCCCAGGACATGAACGCGTAAAGCGGGTGATCGGGGGCGACGTCGGCGTCGCAGATAGCAGCGACCCGGGCGATAACGTCGTCCTTGACCTCGTTGGGCGCGGCCTTGCACAGCGCCTTGATCTCGGTGAAAGCGGCGATCCTCTCGGCGCTGTCCGACACCGACCAGGTCCGGGTGCCGTCACCCGGCCAGTCCAGGGACAACGACGTCACGCGGGCACCCAGCAGGTTGGCCTCAAGAACGTCGCTCCATATCATCCGCCCGGTGCCGATGAAGCCCGTGGTGAGATAGAACGTCGCCGGGATCCCCAGAGATTCAAGGATCGGCCAAGCCTCGGTGCGGTTGTTGAGGAAGCCGTCGTCGAAGGTAACGGCGACAGCGCCGTCGGGCAATGTCGCCTCGCCCCGATAGGCAGCGGCGATGTCACTTATGCGGACGACGTCGTGGTGCTTGGCGAGATACGCCATCTGGCACTCGAAACGCGCGGCGGAAATGTGCTTCCCGGAACTGTTGCGGCCCTCTAGCGCAAGGTCGTCGCCGCGGACGCCGTGATACAGAAGAACCGTATAGGTTGGGCTTGCGTTGGTCATGCCGCGACGACCCCCTACGGCACAATCCAGGCGAGGATGATCTCCTCGGCGCGAAGCTTCAGCCGTGTTGGCATGGGGCCGAAGTACTGGCTCTCTCCCCGTTGCGGAGTTGCCGTTGCTTCGCCGGCGACGAGGTCGCGAATCAGGTCCAGAAACATGTCAGTGCACAGGACCGCCGTGTGGTAGCGCAGGCTCGACAGGTTGAGGTCGGCGGCGGGTGGCAGGAATCGGGTCTCATAGACGGGGCCGGTATCGAGGTCTGCATCTATGGCGTGTAGCGTCACCGCCATGTCCCCGGGCCGTCCCTCGAGCGCCGCCCAAAGGTTGGTGTCGAGGCCCCGATACCCGGGGATCAGGCCGCCGTGGGCGTTGATCGCGCCCATCGGCGCGATGTTGAACACTCGAGGCAGTAGCTTGCCTGTGCCGTAGACCAGAAGC
>Ga0187833_10001905_pt1 | contig 23133 bp, 16 predicted proteins | sample ETNtaG_37_FD_167968 | JGI IMG/M metagenome (GOLD analysis project Ga0187833, IMG submission 167968) | Marine microbial and viral communities from oxygen minimum zone, Eastern Pacific Ocean - ETNP2014_SV_400_PacBio MetaG (Illumina Assembly) | ecosystem: Environmental > Aquatic > Marine > Hypoxic...
AGCGGTGCTATTCCATTCACAATTCTATACGGAAAAGCCAGCGGAGAAGTTGTAGATTTTTGGGAAGGTGAACAGTCGAAAGAACGATTTAGAAAAGCAATTATTAACGCAATCAATTCATAGGTATTAATATGAACAAATTATACAGTTTAATTATAATCGGATGTTTGACCATACTGCCTGCCAGGGAACTGGAACTTGGGTCAGCACTGCCCTTGGGGGCAATCAAAATGGCCGATATCAGCGGCAAAGATGTATCCTTGAACGATGCCAAAGGAGAACATGGACTATTGGTTATTTTTTCCTGCAATACATGCCCATGGGTGATTGCCTGGGAAGACCGCTATGTCTCACTTGCAAATGAATTCAAACCGCAGGGAGTAGGTATTATCGCCGTCAATTCCAATGAGAAACAGTTTGATTCAGTAGACAGCATGTCAGAGATGCAGGATCACGCCAGAAAGTTTGGATATAATTTTTATTATACAATGGATGAAGGAGCTATGCTGGCTAGAGAATTCGGAGCTACGCGAACGCCACATATCTATTTATTTGATCAAAATGATAAACTGGTCTATCGTGGTGCCATCGATGACAATGCCCGCAAACCGGATCAAGTTGAAAATACATATTTAGCAGATGCCATTGATAATATGCTGGTTGGCACCAAAATAGATCCGGCAGTTACCAAGGCGCTGGGCTGCGGTATCAAATTCGCCAAGTAGTCTCTATATGAAATTTGTGACGGTTGGGACGTTTGATGCGCGTCTTTTAAATTGATTATAAATTAACTCTTGACTATTATTTTGCCAATTAATTACTTTAGCACAAACGATTGTGCTAGTAATTTAAGATTACAATGGGAACAAAAGAAACAGCATCACAGAAAACTATAGCCAATACATTGGGTTGTTCAATATCAACAGTCTCTCGGGTCCTAAGTGGGAAATATGAAAAATATAGGATAAGTGATGAGACGGCAAATCTCATACTCAAAACAGCAGAAGAAATGGGATATATCCCTGATGAATTAGCCCGCAGTTTAAAAACAAATAAATCAAATACAATTGGTTTAATTATTCCTGATATTGCCAATCCACATTTTGCAACTATCGCAAAAATTATTGAAAATGAAGCCCGAAAAGTTGGGTATTCTATTGTATTGTCAGACAGTCAGGAATCCAGTGAAGGAGAGAGTGAATCTATCCATTTATTGAAGAGCAGGAGAGTTGATGGAATAATAATTTGTCCAGTAGGTTCAGACTCAACAGACCTCAAACGAATCATTGAATTAAATATACCTCTTGTTATTGCTGATCGTATAATTAAAGGACTAAAATGTCCATTTGTGGTTTCGGATAATTATAGAGGAGCCTTGGAAGCTGTCCGCCATCTTATCCACATGAATCATCGCAGTATTGCATGCATTCAAGGTAAAACGGATACATCCGTAAATGACGAACGTGTGCGTGGATTTAGGGATGCACATGTAGAATCATCAATTCCTTTGAATGAAAAACTAATTGTGGGTAACAATTTTGGAAAACAGAATGGGTATATTTGGACGAAAATTATATTAAAACGAAATCCAAGACCGACAGCTATATTAGGCTTAAGTAACCTGATTTCCTTGGGGGCAATCAAAGCGATTTATGAGAATGGATTATCTATTCCCGAAGATATATCATTGATATGCTTTGATGAACAGCCATATTCAGCTTATATGCGTACACCCATGACAACGATTGCGCAACAAACAAACGAAATAGGTCAAATTGCATTCAATCTTCTAATATCTGAGATCAATGGTATATTCCATGGGGAGAAAATTTCAAATGAAAATAATGGGGTCATTATTCCCACTGAATTAATTCAACGTGACTCTGTGCTGAAATTAGAGATGAAAAAAGATGATAGAATAATTCATAATTTTAAATTTATTGATGATAAACAAAATTAAAGAAATAATAAAATACTATTTATTCAATTTATATAGATTGAGAGAGGAGTATAATATGGTTTAAAAAAGTTAATCAAGATATGGGGTAATTATTACCCAAATTAATCATTTCAAATCTTAATAATTAAAGGAATAAGGTTATGAAAAACAGTAATAAAATAAAAATGATAGGAATTCTAATCTCATTAGCTATCATCTCTCCTTCTATATCATATGCAGATAATATGACTTTGTTGGGTAACTGGGGTGGCGGTGGAGGCGAAATCAGAGCTGTTGCTAATTATGGAGACTTAGTATACTATGGAATAGGTAATGTTTTCACCATAACAAGTTTTGAAGATCCAGCTAATCCATTTACAGCTGGTTCGGTTACATTAGATGACATGGTGGAAGATATTGTATGGAAGGTTAGTTCAGGAGTGACGTATGTGTTTGTTTCGGGATCATCATTATGGGTACTAGATGTGACAAATCCTACAGCACCAACTTTACTATCAACGACAGAACTTTCTGGATATGGAGAAGGATTGGATGTCAGTGGAGACTATGCCTATGTGGCTGTAGGAAGTGCAGGTATGCAGATTATCGATGTCAGTGATCCTGCGAGCCCAACATCTGTTGCTACACTGGCAGGAGGATCTGGCTCTGGATATGCTGAAGGTATCAATGTTTCAACACCCTATGCATACCTTGGCAATGGTGCGGGAACAGAAATTTTCAATATCTCTGATCCAACAAATGCAAGTCTAGTGGGAACATTAGCGGCAGATGGATGGGTTCAAGATGCAATGCCGATATCCAATTATGTTTACACATGTGTTTGGAGTAGTGGTATCGATGTTATTGATGTTTCTGACCCAACAAATCCAACATATATTTCGACACTTTCAAATCCAAAAAATGCAGACATTATGTTTGATGGGAACTATGGATATATTGCAACTAGGGAATATGGCGTGACTGTGATTGATGTATCCAGTCCCGGTGCACCAACTGTCATAGGGACCTATGATACCGATGGTGTGGTGCGAAAGGTCTCTTTTGGTGCAATAAGTATGAGTGGAACACAGACAGGCCACGTCTTTGCTGCAGAGGTATCCTTACTTAGTGCTGTAAATGTTTCGGACCCAAATAATATGAGTGTATCAGGAGCTGTTGCAGTTGCGGCACCGGCGGATGGTTTATGCTACAGTAGTTTCTTGAGTGGTAATACAGCATATCTTGGCTACAGATACGATGTTCGTGCTATTGATATCACAACCCCTTCTGCTATGACTGAATTAGGAAGTATTCATTTAGCCGATACAGCAATGGTAAAAAAAGTGGTTGAAAAGGACAATATAGTTTTTGCAGGTACGAGGTATGGTGGCTTACGACCTATCGATTTCTCGGATCCAGCAAATCCTGTTTGGCTTACCACGGTTATAGAAGATCGAACAAACGATGTAGCCATAGCGGGGGATTATGTCTATGCAGCGACTGCAAATAATGGTATTGGGATTGTTAATGTAGCAACTGCTAGTTCACCAACCTTGGTCGGATATGCTTCTGGTAGCACAGATAATGGTCGCTACGGTGAAGGTGTAGCAGCCTATGGAAATACAATGGTACAAAGTACCTGGGGTGCACTTTTTTTCTATGATATTAGTTCACCAGAAAGTCCGTCTCTGCAAGACACCGTAGCTCTAGTTACGGGTTCAAGCTGGCTATCACTGGATGCCGGGCATGCTTATGTCCATGACTTTGATACATTAAGGATCTATGATATTAGTGATTTGGCAAATGTTACCCAGGTTAGCGCTGTTTTTACCGATGGTAGTTGGGATGGGGATGCCTTTAGAGAAGGAGATTTTGTCTATGTTAATATAGAAGAAGGTGGAATTAAAGTATTTGATGTTACTGATATCACCGCTCCTGTAGAAGTGGCAAGTTATGATCCTCTTAATACTGCGAGGGCTATTACTGTAAGAGATGGTTATGCATATGTTGCAGAAAAGTCAGGCGGATTTTCTGTTTATAGTAATGATCTGGTATTATCTACTGATAATACAGCAGAATTACCTTTAGAATTTTCGCTTGCACAAAACTATCCAAATCCATTTAACCCCAGTACAACGATTTCTTATTCTATAGCACAAAACAGTCATGTAAAATTGGAAATCGTAAATCTGACTGGGAAAACAGTTCGCACTCTTATAAATACAAATGTACCAAGTGGCAATCATTCAACTGTCTGGAACGGCAGAACAAATGATGGAAGAATAGTTACATCAGGTATTTATATTTATAAGATAAGTGTTGGAGAAATAACCGACTCAAGAAAGATGATGTTTCTAAAATAGTAATTTGATGCAGATTTAGTTTAATTTCATCAATCTGCTATACACACACTAAGGGGCGGCCGGGCTATCGGCCGCCCCTTAGGCGAAAGTATAATGAAAGTATAATGAATGTTTAATAGAATAATATTATTTAATGTTCTTTCTTTATTCATATTTTTTGATTTATTGATTGCGGCTAATGTAGGGAAAATCGTTGGCAGGATAACAGATTTGGAATCGGGTGAGCCTCTCGTTGGTGCAAACGTCCTTATCGAAGGAACCTATCAAGGCAGTACTACTGATGAATTAGGTGATTATGCTATCATTAATGTATATCCAGGTTCATATACAATTACAATTTCTTATATTGGGTATGAAATTATCAGTCAAGTTGGAATTAAGGTTAACGCCGATAAAACAACCCATATTGATAAAGCATTGAGAAAAGAAGTTATTCAAGGTACTGTTGTAACGGTAGTTGCAGAAACACCCTTGATAGATAAAAGCAATACTGCAAGCAAGCATGTAGTTGTAAGTGAAATATTTGATAAGCAACCTATCCAAACAATAAGGGATGTTTTGGAAACCCAGGCTGGAATTTTTCAAAATACTTTCCGGGGTGATTCTAGGGTGCAAAGTGTTTTTATGATGAATGATATAAGTGTAAACAGTGGATTATTTTCAGACAATTTTAATGGGTTTAATCTTACCGCTTTACAGGAAATATCTATTATGACAGGTGGTTACAGCGCTGAATATGGAGAAGCGAGAGCTGCGGTTGTAAATGTAGTAGAAAAAATGACAACCCAAGGCATACATGGTACTGTGTTAACAACTGTTCGTCCGGCAGGTAAGTATCATTTCGGACGCAATTTATATAGTAGGGATAATTTCGACATCACAGGATTTGGTATTAATTATTGGACGGAGCAATCGGATAATCCAATCAGTGCATATTATCAGCAAGATCCACAGGAACTTCTTACAATGTGGGAAGCACAAAGCACTCCAGATCCTGTTTTAGGCAATTACACGAAACGTGATGAGTGGTCCTACGAAACAACACTTTATGGGTCCTTTTTTAAGGGAATAAATTTTTTATTATCAGGCAGAAAAAAAAATGGTGTGGGAATTTTCCCACAGTCAATTCCTTATAATACAGAACAAAATATCCAAGGATATATAGATTTTAATATATTTAAGAAATTTCAAATCCGTATAGGCGGATTCACTGGCGAACATGAAACAGCAATAACAGGTGGGGTAAGTAGATATTCAAATGCTGCGGATTACTTAATTGCCAGCAATAATTCCAATTTTGATACTTGGGAAGGATCAGAAGAGCATCGTCATTTAGGGGCAACTATAGTCGGGGGTCCATATGATCAAAATAAATATAATCCAATGGGTGTGATATATGATCATTTCCCTGAGCTTAGAAATTGGAACCAGCTATATCTTAAACTAACGCTATTCTTAAATCAAAATTCTTTTTTGAAATTAAATATCAGTCAATTAAGTGATAATATGGATCGATCAGATCGATATGATGCTGTACCGGATAGTTTGTGGTCCAGAAGAGATGATACTTTTTTAATGGTTACTAATTTCCGTGATCAGGGTTACTACCATGCGTGGGATAAAAGTAAAAGCAAAGTGCAACAAATTAGATTAGACTATACAAATCAATTTACAAAATTCCAGCAAATAAAATTTGGGTTTGGCTGGAAAAACTTTGATATTGATTTCGAACATTTTATGGCTTCTCATGAAGGAGGAGGTAGGTGGAATCTAAATAATGTTTATCAGGGAAAACCTTACGAAGGAAACTTTTATCTTCAAAATTTAGCTGAATATCCTGGAATCATTTTGAACAGTGGATTCAGGGTAGATTTTTTTAATCAAAATCGCGAAGCATCAGCTAATATGTTTGATCCCACAGCTTCACAGACTACAACACCGGGACACGATCCGTTTAAACCTATGGGATTTCCGGGAGAACCTGAAACACAGCCTACAAAACTACAATTCAAAATTTCACCGAGATTAGGGCTTTCCCATCCAATTAGCGATAATGCACTTTTACATTTTTCATATGGGCATTTTTACCAACGTCCGTCTTGGTCTAAAATGTTAGGATTTCCATTTGTTAATTATACAACAGATATGTCTACAACATTGGACCCATTTGCTGATCAAATAACCTATATGGAAGAATGGCAGGGATTTTATGGTAACCCAAAACTGGGTTATGAACGAAGTATTCAATATGAGTTGGGCCTGGACCTTGTATACCAAAATAAAATCAAGTTTGATTTTACTGGATACTACAAAGACTCTGATCAAGAAGCATCTGTAATGACAGGACTATATGGCAAAGAGTATACTGCTACAAAAGCATGGATGGTATCTAATGGGGGGTATTCGGATACACGAGGTGTTGAGGCAACTTTGGAAACAAGGCTAGATAAAAAAATCAATGCTGGGATAACCTATGATATTTACTGGTCATTAAGTGGGGAGGTAGGATATAGCAGACTGAATGAGCCGGGCTCTGAATATATTGATCTACCTATTGGCTTATCTATGGATAAGCGAGTCTGGAGTGGCTATGAAAAAGTAAAAGGTTGGATCAGTTTTGATTTAGATCATGGAACTGGTCCAACTGTTTTTGGGATAAGACCACTTAGTGATCTCCATGCCTATACTTATTTTTGGTGGAGGAGTGGTACTCCATATACTTATCATCCACCTGGTGATTTGTCGACTCGACCAAATAACAAAAAATGGTTTAATATTTACCAGTTCAACGTAAGAGTTTCAAAAGGTACAACACTTGGCAAGATACGTGTTGAATACAGCATGGATATCAGGAATATTTTTGATTCTAAATTTCTTAGACTTTTATACGGTGACAAACTTAAGTATTACCATGAAAATACTGACCTTCCGATTGAAGATAGGTTACCAAAAAATCTTTTTTCAGGGGAGCCTGATATTTGGGAGTGGTATACCTATGAGGTTCCGCCAAGACAAATAGAATTTCAATTAAAAATAGATTTTTAATGAAATTAATAAAAAAACAAATATTTTTCATAAACATCTTCAATACTGATATACCAATATATAGACAAAATATTTCAGTAAGAGATGTGACTTTTATATTATTACTAATCCTAATTCAATCAGGTTCGTTATTGGCTCAGGGTTGGTCAAAACAAACACTTAATAGGGGGAAATTATGGGCCACAGTGCATAATTCCCTTCAATATGGAGATCCGACAGAAATAGTTAATTCATTTCACGGATTGGATTATCCTGGGTACTCTAAAGGACCTAATATTCAGGATGCGTTAAATTATATAGGAGCGGGGGGGTATGCTATTTATGGTGTGCGGAACAGTGTCGAGCATGCTTATTCGTTAGATACTCGTTATTTTCCTTCAGGAGAAGATGTTTTCGCAGTGGAAGAGGCGTTAATTACCAATAATTACAATTTACAAAACTTGGCTATAAAAGGAGAACAGGTGGTAACAGGTTCCCATTATGTATATGGGGTTGAGGTTGAAATCAGAAGAACAAGCCGTGTATGGAGTTTTCCAAAATATGATGATTTCATTATCCATGAAGTTGAGATTACTAATAAGAAATTTTCCAATTTAACAGATCTTTATTTTGGAATGCGATACAGTTTATTATTTACAGTTCGTAGTTATACAAGGAATGATGAAAAATACGGCTGGAATAGTGATCATAATTTATTTTATTTTTATGATGACTGGAGTTTTAATTGGGAGGATGAAACTCCCATACAATATAATTTTGGAGTTGGCCCTGAAAAGGGCGATATTGCTGATTCCAGAGATATAAAAGAACTCAATTCAAAAGAACACGAATTTGATGCACCAGCCTATTTAACGGCAGTTGTATTGGATTCGGCTGGTGGTAATATATACCAAAACATTTTAGAATATGGTTCAAAGAGTGGGGCTACTAATGCACCTCATGAAGACAGGATATTTATTCATTCTGTTGATGAGCCAGCCCTATTTAAACAGGTGATGACCCACCAGCAGCCTAGAATGTCTTGGGATGATGCCCGTGAAGCAGGAGGAGAAGGCGGAAATAAATATGAGAGGAATCCTATTTTTTTATTAAGCGTAGGACCATTCTCTTTAGCACCCTATGAAAAGATAAAAATTGTATTCGCTGAGGTGATGGGTGAAATGGACCGCACACGAATTGTCGAAGGCGGTATAGAAAACCTTAATTTGTTAAGTTCAGCATCCCTTGATTCCTTATTGAAAAATGTGAGTGCTGTTAAACAATTATATTATCAGAATATGTTGCCTGAAACACATCCCCCGCCAACCCCAACAAATGGGGAGAACAGTTTAATAATTACTTCAGAACCTGGGCATTTAATTATTAAATGGCCGCAAATACCCAACACCTACGTTGACCCGATTTTGGGTATCAATGATTTTGAAGGATACCGGATATACCGATCAAGTTATTTCACAATTGGTCCATGGGTATTATTAAGTGATATTCCAAAAAACTCCGCAGAAATAATAGATGATATGGTGTATTATGAGGATCAAGATGTGCAAGCTTCAGTCGGGTATTATTACACTGTCACAACTTATGACAGTGATAATAATGAGAGTGGGAAAGTAAATAATAATAGGTTTCCTGCGTATCCAGCTGTACCCCAGAATGATAAATTCCCCCAAAATGTATATGTAGTGCCAAATCCATTCCGGCAACATAGCGGATTATATGGCACAGGAGAAAGATACAGGATACAATTTTTGGGGTTGCCTGGTCAGGCGAAAATAAAAATTTATACTCTAGTCGGGGATCTTGTGCGAGAAATTGAGCATAATGATGGTACAGGGTCAGCGGCATGGGGCACGATTGCATCCATGGACTATCAGTTAACACAATGGGCATTAGGAGTTGCACCAGGGGTTTATATCTATTTAATAGAATCATTAGTACCTGGTCATGAAGGTGAATCTTTCGTTGGGAAATTGGCTATTATTAAATGATGTATTTTTTCAAAATATTCTGGTCAGTATTTGTAAAAATACCTCATAGATTAGTTCATTCAATTCTGTTACTATCTATTATGAGCCTTTATGGCCAAGGAGGTATAGATTCGAGGGCTATTAAGAGGACGGGGCAGTCTGGATGGCAATTTTTAAAAATCAATGGTGATCCCCAACAAGCTGCTATGGGTGGTGTTTATTTAGTCAATCATAATGCCAATGCGGTTTTTGGAAGTCCAGCAAATCTAGCGGGTATCAACAATTATAATATTCAATTTAATTCTTTGAATTGGATTGCAGACATAAAATACAATTCTCTTTCTATGGCAAAAAGATTTGGCACATTAGGAACATTAGCATTGAGTTTTGTAAGTCTTGATTATGGTAATATACCGGAAACCATACATGAACAAGGACAAGGTGGAGCGACTTCACCGCTAGTGACGGGTAATTATTTCACAGCAAGTGATCTTGCTATTGGATTTTCATATGCAAAAATAATTACTGATAGACTTTCATTGGGCGGAAGTATCCGTTACATAAGTGAAAAGATTGCTGGAACAGGAATGAACAACTGGGCTGTCGATTTCTCGACACACTATTATACTGGTTTAAATAGTTTGAGGTTATCCATCATTGCCAGAAACTTTGGCCCGGATACGCATCTTGTTGGGTATAGTGAAGAGTTGCAATCTGAACCTGTGGACATCCGCATGCCCCTTGAATTTCGCGTGGGTATTGCTTATGACTTTTTTAATAATGATGAAAATAAGAATTATCTAACAACAGCTATAGATGGGAAAGTCCAAAGTGATGGCCCCGAAAAAATTAATGTTGGCATCGAGTATGTCTTTCAGGAAAAGCTTTTTGTTCGAAGTGGTTATCGTTTTAATTATGATTCTGAAGGATTTACATTCGGGCTTGGTTTGAATTATCCACTTGGTAACAGGCAATTTTCTTTCAATTACTCCTTTTTGGACTTTCAGGCATTAGGGCAGGTACAAATGATTTCATTTGGCATTAATTTTAGTGGATTGAATGATTGAAAATAAAAATAGAATTGTTGTTGTTGGGAGTTATAATAAAGATTTAACCATTAGAACAAATCAATTGCCGAAAAAAGGTGAAACTGTATTGGGTAAATTGATCAATAGTGGACCTGGTGGAAAAGGCGCAAATCAAGCAGTAGCTGCTACTCGAGCTGGGGCGGAGGTTAGTTTTATTGCAAATGTTGGTATGGATCATAATGGTGATGATGCAATCGATACTTTACACAACCAGGGTGTAGAAGTTCGATTAGTTAAAAAAGATAAGGATTTACCAACGGGGATGGCAACGATTGTTGTGAATTCACAAGGTGAAAACTGCATTGTGGTTATACCCGGAGCTAACTCAAATTTAACGCCCCAAGATATCATTCAATTTGAACATGAGTTTAGTAATTTTGATTTAATGTTATTACAATTGGAATCCCCTATTGAGACAGTAATAACAGCAGCATCCTTGGCACAAAAAAATGGAATTAAGGTGATATTAAATCCTGCTCCTGCTCAAAACTTTTCGACAGAACTTTTAGAAAATATCAATATAATTACACCAAACCGGATTGAAGCTGAATTATTAACCGGGATGAAGATCAATAGCGAATCATCCATGAAAAACACATCATCATTTTTTCATGAGCACGGGGTTGAATTAGTTCTAATTACGTTGGGTGCAGAGGGTGTATTTGTTTCTTATAATGGATTCAATGAACTAATCCACGCCCATGAAGTAGATGTAGTTGATTCTACCGGTGCAGGAGATGTGCTGAATGGCGTATTTGCAGCCATATTAAATAATAATTTTTCCGGACTTAAAGAATCTGCTCTTTTTGCATCCCAAGCGGCTACACTTTCTGTCCAAAAAGTTGGCGCACAACCTTCAATACCATTTTTAAGTGAAATCCATACATTTATAAAGAGTTTACCTGAAAAAAATAAATTATAATCGTGATTTATTAATCACTTGTGGTTAATCTGTCATACCTATGAATCAGCATTCTCTCAAAAAATCACAGGAATTTTCCCAATTCAAGATTCTCTTACCTATTCTGATCCCCATTATCTTTTTTTCACTTTTACCATTAGGAAGAGGGATTTATCTCGGATTTACCGACTATACTTTGGGAAGCAGCATCAAATTCAATGGCTTTGAGAATTATTTTCAACTTTTCAAAGATCATTATTTCTGGAAATCATTCCAAGTAGGCATTGTATGGACTATTGCTGTTTCCTTTGGTCAATTAATTCTTGGCATGGGTTTAGCATTGCTGCTGCATTCAGGGATCAAGTTCTTCTCGATTTATAGTGTATTAATCGTGATACCTTGGGCTATGCCACCCATTATTCGTGGCATTGTTTGGCGTCAGATTTATGATCCGGATTCTGGTATTTTGAATTCTGTTTTGATGCATTTGAATATGATTATGCATCCTATAAACTGGTTATCGAGTTTTGAACATGTAATCCCTGCCGTTATTGTTGCAGGAATTTGGGGAGGTGTACCGCAAACAACCATTTTTCTATTGGCTGGCTTGAAAAATATATCAACGGATGTTTATGATGCTGCCAAATTGGATGGCGCAGGGATTTGGACAAAATTTAGCAAGATCACCTTACCATTATTAAAACCCACGCTGGCAGCTGTTCTTTCTCTTAACTTTTTATGGAATTTTAATTCTTTTGGACTGGTTTGGGTACTGACCCAAGGAGGCCCCGGAGGGTTAACAAGGCTACCTATGCTAGCGGCTTATGAAGAAGCATTTCGTTATGGATATGTGGGATATGCTGCAGCCATCGGCAATGTTATGATTATCATTTTATCGGTGGTATTGTATTTCTATTTGCGCATTCAGTTCAAAGAGCAGGTGAAAGCATAATGCGAACGAATAATATGCAAGAAATCGTTTTAAAAGGAATAAGACAGATCATTATGCTGATTTTATTGATCTATCTTGTATTCCCATTTATTTGGCTCGTGTCAATTTCGTTTAAAAGTACGACAGAAATTCTTACCGGTGGCATGCATGTTATTCCAAAAGATTTTTATTTTGATCACTATAGATCTATACTTAATGACAGTAATCTTATCCAAAGTGTGTTCAACAGTTTGGTGGTCAGTATTTTTTCAATGACCATCGCTGTGATGATCGCTTTGCCCGCTGCTTATTCCCTGGTTCGTTTCAAAACAACCATTAAAAATGTAGTGCTCGGATGGATATTAGCATCCCAAATTTTCCCGGCTATTTTGATTATAATACCATTATATATGGTGCTGCGTTATTTGCATTTGACAGACTCCATTTTTGGATTAACCATGGTTTATGTGGTCTGGGAACTCCCATTTGTATTGTGGATGCTATTCGGATATATCAAGAATATTCCATTGGAATTGGAAGAAGCAGCTTTTATTGACGGTGCCACAAAATTGCAATATGTTTACAGAATCTTATTTCCGGTGATCCTGCCGGCTATTGGCGCCACTGCCATTTTCGCATTTATTATTTCCTGGAATGAATTTCTGTTCGCACTTGTGTTAATGAAAAATCCAGAGAATATTACATTACCAGTCCAGCTTTCCAGATTTACTGGGATGGAAGGGCAAGCTCGAATTGGCCTGTTGGCTGCCGCCAGTTGTTTAGCCACAATTCCATCATTAATCCTATTTACCTTTATGAGAAAAGGTTTCAAATCAGGATTGGTAGCAGGGTCGGTAAAGATTTAAGAGCACGAAATGGATTATAAAATCTGGATAAAAGTTGGTGCAGGATTGATTGTGATCTATTTGGTTTTCGATTCTCTAATGGATTTTTCAAGATCACGGGAAACATCTGATAAAATTCGATTTGTCAGTCTTGCTTGGCAAGAACAGTCAATCACAGCCAATAAAAAAATTGTGACAGAATGGAACAATGCAAATCCTGATCGTGAAGTTGAATATATTCAAAGCAGTTGGAGCTCCATTTATGATTATTTGATCACATCATTTGAGACGGACGGTGTTCCGGATATATTTCATTATGAATCTACGATTATTGTGGATTTTGCAAATCGTGGATACTTGACCGATCTTGCACCCTTCATTGAAGCTGAAATGAGAAATGATATCGTGGATGTCGCTTGGGCATCTGTTACCCAGCCATCGGGCGAAATAAATGGAATTCCTTTTCTCATGGAATCCTGGGTGGGATTATATAACAAAGATGTTTTTGAAAAAAATAATATTGCACCACCCACAATTAATAATCCATGGTCTTGGGAGAAAGTGAAGGAAATTGGGGTGCAATTAACCCAGGACACAGACCAGGAAGGGAGTATTGACCAATGGGGAATCGGTATGGGATTAAGGAATTCTGCCAATCTTATTATGAATCATTCAATTAGTTTTGGCGGTTCATTTTTCACAAAAGAAAATGGAAAATATGTTATTCGAGTGGGAAATGAGGAAAAAGCGCTTTTAAATTCAATCATGGAGATGTATCAGGAATTAAAATGTATGGCACCGGAGAGTATCGGTAAATCCGGTACAGAGATTATTCCTGGATTTATGCGTGGTCGTTATGCAATGGTAATTGGAATTGGCGCTGCCATGAGACAACAATTGGTTGAAAATGCACCGGAAGGATTTCAATGGGGAGTCATGCCGCCATTGGAAAGTAAAACACAAAAAACAGGGATCAATACCCAAACCTATAGCATACCAAAAAAATCCAAAAAACAAAAAGATGCATTCGATTTTATCCGTTTTGCACTTAATACTGAAAATATGGCGAAACTTGCTCAATCCGATTGGATGTTACCTGCAAGAAAATCCTGTTTTGAGCTCCCGCCTTTTAATACAACAAATGATGGGTGGGGAATTGTTACAAAATCAGTGGACTTTTTAACCGTGGGACCTTGGCTAGGAACACCGGGTTATTCGGAATGGAAGGGCAGGGTCGCAAACCCGATTTTACAGGAATTATATGCAGGCAGACTTTCCATCGAAGAAGCATCAAAAAGAATAGAGATTGAAAGCAATCTGGTTCTTTCACGATACCAAAGAGACAAATAATCGAAAAAATATTTATAGAATTAAATGGCGAAAATTACCTTAAAGAATATTCAAAAAGTTTTTGATAAAAATATTATAGCCGTCAATGATTTCAGTATGGAGATCAAAAACAAGGAAATGGTTGTGTTATTGGGTCCATCCGGTTGTGGTAAATCCACATTATTACGAATGATTGCTGGGTTAATAGATATCACTGAAGGTGAATTATTTATCGGTGACAACCTTGTTAATGATGTTTCTCCAAAAGATCGAGATATTGCCATGGTTTTCCAAAATTATGCACTTTATCCACATATGTCTGTTTTTCAAAATATCTCCTTTGGTTTAGAGTTGCGGAACTATAATAAAGATGATATTCAAAAAAAAGTGGATCGGGCAGCGAAAATCCTTAATATTGAAGAGTTATTGGATAGGAAACCGAAAGAATTATCTGGTGGGCAACAGCAAAGGGTTGCCTTAGGGCGAGCCATTGTTCGTGATCCAAAAGTTTTTCTCTTTGATGAACCTTTGTCGAATTTGGATTCAAAATTGCGGATCCAAATGAGGAGTGAAATATCGAAACTCCACGAAAATCTCCAGGCAACCATGATCTATGTGACACATGACCAGATTGAAGCCATGACAATGGGCGACAGGATTGTTGTGATGAAAGATGGCGTGATCCAACAAATTGATACGCCACTTAATCTTTATAATTCACCAAAAAATAAATTTGTAGCTGGATTCATCGGAAATCCATCCATGAATTTGATGCAAGGGCAAGTTATCAATAAAGGTGGACTTTTATTTGATAACGGCAGTTTCTCGTTTCAATTACCACAAGATTTCGAAAAATATCTTAAATTGTTTAAAGGTTATGCGATCACTTTTGGAATTCGACCTGAAGATATTCACATTCAAGAAAAAAGTTTAGACATAAAGAAGGGGTGCCCTGTTTCATTGGAAGTAGAATTAGTGGAACCCATCGGAAATGAATCTTTTATTCATATAACCACGGGATTAAATAATTTAATTGCACGAGTCCATCCACAAACCCAATTGCAAATTGGTCAAAAGGTAGACTTGGTTTTTGATATGTCAAAAGCACATTTTTTTAACACGGATACAGGGGGTGTTATTTCAGTAGTTAATGCATGATAAGAATGAAATCTACCTTTAAAATAATTTTGCTTATTTTTTTCATTTCATTGTCTTTTGGAACAGAACCTGAATACGGGAACTTCTCGACCACTATCGTAAAAAACATTGACCTGAATTATCTCCTTTACATTCCCGATGGCTATACTCCCAGCGAAGCTTGGCCGCTTGTGTTGTTTCTCACTGGGAAAGAATCCACTTCGAATATTAATTATATACGAAGTGTTGGATTGGCTGCATTGATCGAAAATGGGTTGGAATATGATTATTTTTTAGCCGCTCCCCAATTACCCGAAAATATGCATTGGGATCCGGATGCAATCATGGCATTGGTGGATCATTTGGAAGATTCTTATCATATTGATGATGTATATTTGTTTGCAACCGGAATTGGTGATATTGGTGGGTTTGGTGTATGGGAAACAGCCGTGAGTTTTCCAACCACTTTTTCAAAGATTGCTCCGATGGGAGCTCCCGCTTGTACTGAAATTTGTCGGGTAGGGGCCCCTTCAATAAGAATCTTTCATGGACTATTAGATGAAATAGTACCTGTGGAAGATGCGGAAAATATGTATTTTGAACTGGATTATTATTGCGACAATGACAACTTGGAAATCACCGTTTACGACAGTCTTGAACACAATGTGTGGGATCATGTTTACACGGATGATCAGTTTCTAGAATGGCTGACAGGATCTTCGCCAACTTACGGTGCAAACTCACCAATGCCCCAATCCCTGTCACTTTTCACAACATTTTCCAAATCTATCGAAGATAACTATTTGCTTTATTTACCGGTTGGTTATGAAGAGAGTAATTCATCATGGCCGTTGGTAATATTTCTTCATGGGGCCGGTAGCGCCATCACCAATATTGATGAGATTCGCCATGGCGGGCCGCCCTTACTTTATGAGCAAGGGATGAATACGGATTTTATCATGCTTTGTCCGCAGCTTTATGACAATGTCCATTGGGATCCGGATCGCATTCATGTACTTACACAAGAGATTATTTCCCAATATTTGGTGGATCCATCCCGAGTTTATTTAACCGGATTAAGTCGCGGCGGATTCGGCGCATGGGAATATGGAGTGAGTCATCCAAACATGTTTGCAGCAGTCGTTCCTATTTCTGCAAGGGATGTCCCCGGTGTGGAACGATTAGAAAATACCAATGTTTGGATTTTTCATGGCGATCAGGATACGGGCGTTCCTTGGCAGGGAGCACAGTTCATGTATAATCGTTTGAACAAAATTGGCGCTGATGTGAACCTGACTTTATATGAAGGTGTGGGACATAATGCTTGGGATTTGACCTATAATTCAGATTCTTTTTGGACATGGCTATTGCAACAACAAAATGATATGGTTGCCAATACTGAAACGGGAACAGGATTTATCCAGGATTCGAGCCTGCTCCAAAATTATCCGAATCCGAGTAATCCATCTACAACGATAAAATGGGTAATTTCAGAAACTCATCATGAGAATAAAATCAGGATTGAAATATTTAATATGCTCGGTCAAAAAGTAAAAACGCTTGCCAATTTGTCCATGACAGCCGGTACCCATGAAATGAATTGGAACGGTAAAACCGATTCGGATTCAATAGTGTCTTCCGGAACGTATTTTGCAAGAATGATGGTGAATGAAAAAATGATTGATTCTCATAAGATCAATGTGGTTAAATAATCTAGAACTAATATATGAAGAAAGATAACAGTATGGCGAAGGAACAAAATATGACGAACTCTATTATTCCGTCTGATTATGAAAATCGTGTCTATGCTGGTTGGCTAGGTAAATGTATTGGTGTTCGCTTTGGCGCACCCGTTGAAGGCTGGACATACAAGGAGATTAAAGACAATTTAGGAACGCTAACTAGTTATATTCCACTTCCACCGGGTAAAATATTTAAACCCGATGATGACACTGCATTCCCAATGATCTTGATACGTGCTCTCCAAGACTATGGTCTAAATGTAACTGCCGCCCAAATGGGTGATACATGGCTCAACTATTTGGGCGATCAGCATGGTACGTTATGGTGGGGTGGCTATGGTATTTCCACAGAACATACAGCATATGTTAATCTCTCAAAAGGTATCCCAGCGCCAGAGTCAGGTTCCGAACGTCTAAATGGTACTGACTTGACAGAACAAATCGGAGGACAGATTTTTAGCGATATTTGGGGCTTGATCGTTCCAAATAACCCACAGCTTGCCGCAAATTACGCGGCTAAATCTTCCAGTGTATCTCACGATGGTGAAGGTATAAATGGTGGCAAGTTTATTGCTGGATTGGTCAGTAATGCATTTAACGAAAAGAACCCATGTAAGTTAATTAAAACTGGACTTTCCCTTATCCCCAGTGACAGCGAATACGCCCGCGTAATTACCGCCGTACTGGAATTTTACCAAGAAAATCCCACTAATTGGCACGCTGCATATCGTTTCATTGCCGATAATTTTGGCTATGATCGTTACTGGGGTGAGGCCCACATCATACCTAACGCGGGTATTGTGGCAATGGGTTTGCTTTATGGTGAAGGGGATTTCTCTCGAACTATTCAAATTACAAATATGGCAGGGTGGGACACTGATTGCAACGTAGGGAATGTAGGAGCCATAGTAGGAATAGCTGTTGGACTGGAGGGCATACCTACATCCTGGCGCAATCCAATGGCCGACCATTTTGTCACAGCCAGTTTAATTGGATGTCGAAATCTGCTTGATATTCCTGCTTGTGTGGATATTTTCGTAAACCTTGGGAGACAAATTGCGGGAGAAACACATACGTTGCCGAAACGACGCTATCACTTTAATTATCCTGATTCTACGCACGGCTTCCAGCACCAAAGCGGAAAACGGGGGCGCGTTATGACTTTGAAGCATACATCGTACAAAGAAGGTAATGGCCTGAAGGCCGTGATTAGAAAGCTAAATAAAAAAGGTGAAGTAAGACTCCTCGTTAAAACTTCCTATCGCGAAAATGAGATAAGTGCTAATTACTATGGGGCTAGTTTTAGCCCTAAAATTTCTCCTGGGCAGCGATTGACTGCCAGCGTCTATTTACCAATAGATGCATCTGATCAGCTTCAGGCTGGTCTATTTATTTGGGATGATAATTATAAAGGAAATGAGTCCTATCAAAATGAGGGTATTCTTCTGATTCCCGGTGAACGGCACAACTTAAGCTACCAAATCCCACCAATGGAAAACGCATACATCACTCAAGTAGGTATTGTGTTGCGAAACTTAGGAGAACCATGGTCTGGACACATCATTTTAAACTATCTTCATTGGGAAGGTGCACCTCATTTTAGTTCCGATTTCAGTCGGGAACGGGCTGAATACGGTGCTATCAGCCAATGGACATACCTGCGCGGCTACTGGCGGTTAGAAGATGAAGCATATCATGGCAGCGGTGCAGGTATCAACGAAACCTATACTGGAGATATTGATTGGTGTGACTACAACATCACTGTACGCTTGGTCCCCCTATTGGGGGATTACCACAACATTCTCATGCGAGTGCAAGGAGCACAACGATCTTATGCTGTGGGGTTAGGTCCTGATAATCAAATAGTGTTGTACAAAAAATCAGGAGATTACCGACAGGTTATCAGTACCCACTTTCCATGGGAGCATCAGAAATCATATTCTTTCCAAATTATGGTGGAGGGAAATCGTTTAACAATACAAGTTAATAACAAAACTAGATTAGAGTGGTGTGACGACCATGCTCCTTACCTGAATGGGCAGATTGGACTTTCGAATTTTTCAGGTTGTCATACAAGATATGAATATATAAAAATCAATTGAAGTCAATATTGGGAAACAAGGAGCGAAATATGATGACGTCACTTGCAAAATTATTAGATTTATTAAAAAGAACCGTAAAACAATTTTATAGAGGATAATAAAACGATGTTGAATAGAGAACAATTACTGAAAAACAAAGAATTATTAAAAGACAAAGTAGCTGGTGCGCTTATTGGATTGGCAGTTGGTGATTCATTGGGAGATGCTGCAAGAACCGAATCAAATAATTTTAATTATGGTTTTACAACTGATTTTACAAATAAAAAAAGCTGGAGCACGGATGATACTGAATTTGCACTTTTAACAACTATGATGTTGTTGGAATCCAAAGGGGATCTCACATCGAATGTTATCCTAGATGGCTGGAAAGAGCATGTAGTGTCATTGGATGAACTCAATAGAGGTGGACCAAGTGAAAGGGAAGCTGCGAATAATATTAGGAATGGCATTAATCCGCCAGATTCAGGAAAGTATAATGTTTTTCACATGAGTGATGGTGCAGCTATGAGAATTTCTCCAATTGGTATTTATTGTGCAGGAGATGCAGAAAGGGCTAGTAAATTGGCAAAAGTTGATGCGCAAATAAGTCACTGGCGAGATGGTATTTGGGGAGCACAAGCTGTGGCAGCAGCAGTTTCTTTAGCTATGGTAAATGGTAGTCCTGATGAAATTGTATCAACTGTTTTACATAATGCACCTAAAGGATCTTTTTTCAAGCATAAGATAGACAGGGCATTTGTTCTAGCGGATTCCAATTCGGATATTCACGATATCTGGATGACACTTCATGATGTATTATGGACAGAGTCTACGCACTGTGTACCGGAGGCAGTCACGGCGGCATTTACCATTTTAAAAATGACAAAATGCGAATTTAATTCATCCTTTTTCTATGGATGTAATTTTGGCCGGGATGCAGATACAATTGGTGCCGTCGTAGGTAGCATCTGCGGGGCACTTCATGGTTTAAGTGCTTTTCCTAAAGATTGGGTGGAAAAAGTGAGATACCCCACTGGTACTTGTTTGGAATTTACCAAAGGAATTGATATTTTAGATCTTGCTGATCAACTCACCGAATTAATACTCTCGGAATAATATGCCCTAACCATGTCTGAACCTTCAAAAAAGAATTTAGATTTAGAAAAAACCGTTCAAGCCCTTTATTCTGAATCAATTCCGCCCATGAGAGATGAAAATGAGATATTGACTTCTGGTGATCGTCTTCGACGGAGTCGGCTTTATGTTCCAGGAAATCAACCAAAGAAAATATTGAAGGCCGGTACCGATTTTCCTGACTGTATAATCTTGGATCTTGAAGATTCTGTTCCCCCGCATGAAAAGGACAAAGCGAGAATCATTGTTCGGAATGCATTACGAATGGCCGACTTTCAAGGTGCAGAGAGAAATGTACGAATTAATTCCGGGGAAGATGGTTTTACAGACTTAGAATTTATTATAGCCCAAAATGTTCATGCTATCCTTATCCCTAAAGTGGAATCCGGTGAACAAATTGTGAGAATTAATAATACAATAAACGAAATCTTGAAAGTTTGCGGCAGGGAAGAACCGGTGTTTATTATTCCAATCATTGAAAGTGCTCATGGTGTATTAAATGCACTCGAAATTGCAGAATCTTCCTCTAATATCATAGGCCTTACAATTGGTCTTGAAGATTATACTGCAGATTTAGGAATTAATAAAACCATTACTGGGGAAGAATCATTTTTCGCTCGATCCATGGTTTTGCATGCTGCTAAGGCTGCAGGAATCCAGGCACTTGACTCTGTCCATGGAGACTTTAGAGATGAAAAATCATTACGGAGATCAGTTAGAGAAAGTAAGGCTTTGGGGTTTGTAGGGGTGGGATGTATTCATCCAAATCAGATTATTCCGATCCATGAAGAATTTTCTCCTTTAGAGATTGAAATTTCAAAAGCGAAAGAAATAATCAAAGGATTTGACTTGGCTATTGCTAATGGAACCAGTGTTTTCGAACTAGATGGTAAAATGATCGACGCTCCGGTTGTTAAACGGGCCAAACAAACAATTCAACTGGCTATTGCTTGTGGGTCGCTTTCTAAAGATTAAGTATTGATGAAACCAAAAATGGTAAAAAATGCTGTAGGGCGAATGGTGCCGACAGAGATTAATGGAATTCCTCAATCTCCATTTAGGGGTGTTGGCAAATATAAACCTGATGGATTAAAGGCAGCTCCACCAATTCGGAGTTGTTCTGATTATCCCATGGACGGGAACAAAGTTGTGCAATCTTTAAAAGATGCCCTACAAAAAGCCGGTATCAAGGACGGCATTACTATTTCAAGCCATCATCATTTTCGAAATGGTGATTTGGTCATGAATCAGATTTTTGATATATGTCATAAATTAAGTATAAAAGGATTACGTTGGTTTCCTTCTGCAACATTCCCTTGTCATGCACCAATTATAGACTACATGAAAAATGGAACGATTGATTTAGTTGAAGGCTCATTAAATGGTGATATAGGTAGATTTGCATCCTACGGTGACATGGTTAAAATAGGGGTTCTGCGTAGTCATGGTGGTCGTTGGCAATCCGTTCAAGATGGGGAAGTTCATATTGATATTGCAATTATCTCTGCACCCACAGCTGATGCATTTGGCAATTCTACTGGAGACAGGGGACCATCTGCTTGTGGTTCATTGGGATTTGCACTTGTGGATTCTCTTTATGCCGATAAAGTGATTGTTGTTACAGATAACCTTGTCCCATTTCCATGCATTCCCTGGCAAATACAGGGACAAAACGTGGATCATGTTGTTGTAGTGGATAAAATAGGCGATCCGGATAAAATTGTTGCCGGGACCACGGCAATAACCTTATCGAAAGAAAGATTAGGGATAGCAGAAATGACAGCAAAGTTTGTTAAAACTGCAGGTATTATAAAAGATGGCTTTAGTTTTCAAGCTGGGGCGGGAGGTATCTCACTGGCATTTTCAAAATATGTGAAGGAGATGATGAAAGATACCAATGTAAAAGCAAGATTCATTCGTGGTGGTTCAACAAAACAATTGGTAGAAATGCTTGAAGAAGGATTAACAGATTATATTTTGGATGGACAAACATTTGACCTGGAAGGTGTCCGTTCCATGAAGGAAAACCCAAGGCACATAAGTACATCACCGTTCACAAGCTATAATTGGCATGGGAAGGGGAATTTTGCTAGCCAAGTAGATATAGTGGTTTTGGGTGCAACAGAAGTTGATGTGAATTTTAATGCCAATGTGGTTACTCATTCAGATGGATTAATGCTTCACGGTATTGGTGGCTGGCAAAATTGTTTATTCAGTAAGTGTACCATATTGGCAATTCCATCCATTCGAAAGAATAATCCAATTATTGTAAATGAAGTAACAACCTTGGTTGGTCCGGGTGAGTTAATAGATGTGGTCGTAACAGAAAGAGGTATTGCTATCAATCCATTCAGGGATGATCTAATAAAGGCTACAAAAAATAGTGAACTCCCAATTCGTAACATTAATGAGATTAAATCCGAAATAGATGAACTGGTTGAAACCCCTGTACCAAAACCAAACTTATCAGATAAAGTTATTTCTGCTGTGAAGTGGGTAGATGGTACTTTGATAGATAGTATTTATAAAATAGCGAGGTAATTTATTCTCCTGGAAGCTACTTCAAATACAGACGATTCGGATCATTTACTGTCATATCGGAAAAGTACAAAAGGGGAAAGACCCCCACCC
>Ga0187833_10001909_pt1 | contig 23127 bp, 22 predicted proteins | sample ETNtaG_37_FD_167968 | JGI IMG/M metagenome (GOLD analysis project Ga0187833, IMG submission 167968) | Marine microbial and viral communities from oxygen minimum zone, Eastern Pacific Ocean - ETNP2014_SV_400_PacBio MetaG (Illumina Assembly) | ecosystem: Environmental > Aquatic > Marine > Hypoxic...
ATTTCTAACATTTCTTCATATGAAATTTTATCAATTTTTTTTGCTTTCGAATTAACTTTTGGATCTGTTGTATAAACACCGTCAACATCTGTATAAATTATGCAACTATCGGCATTGAAAAATTTAGCAATAGCTATTGCTGATGAGTCTGACCCACCTCTTCCAAGAGTTGTAATACGTTTTTTAATCGAAATTCCTTGAAATCCAGTTATAACAGGTATACCACCCTTGTTAACAAAAGATAGAACATCCTTTGTATTGATTTTTTTTATTCGTGATGAAGCATACTTGCCATCAGTTAGTATGGGTATCTGCCAACTTAACCAAGATCTTGATTTTAATCCTAATTTTATAAGAGATCCTGCTAATAATGAGCATGCAATTTGTTCCCCAGCTGAAACTAAAACGTCATACTCAGATTTTTCAAATTTTTCACTAATGCTTTTTGATTTTTTATCTAAATCGTTTGTAACTCCGGTCATGGCTGAAGATACAACGATAACTTTATTTTTTTTATCATGATACTTTTTGACAAGTTTTGCTACTTTTGTAATTTTTTCGCAGCTTCCTACAGAAGTACCACCAAATTTTAAAACTAATAAAGGCATAATTATTTAATACTAATTATTTATACTTATAAAAAATTTTGGTAAAAATACTCTTAAAAATTAAATTTCACAAGATAATCTATTTTGAACACAATAAATTATAGAGAAATTGAAAAATTTTCAAAGTTATCTGAAGAATGGTGGAATCCTATAGGAAAATTTAGATCTTTACATAAACTTAATCCGATTAGAATTAAATACATAAAACAAAGCATCATTGAGCATTTTAACATTACTAATTCAAAAAGCCCACTGAATAATTTTTCTTTGTTGGATGTGGGTTGCGGAGGTGGTCTGTTGTCAGAACCAATGTATAGACTTGGTGCAAAAGTAACTGGAATTGACGCTATAAGAAAAAATATTAATATTGCTAAAATTCACGCTAAAAAAAATAAATTAAAAATTAATTACGTAAATGCTTCGCCTGAAAAATTAAAAATCAAAAAAAAATTTGATATAATCTTAAATATGGAAACTGTTGAACATGTTTCTGATTTAAATCTTTTTATAAAATCTTGTGCAAACTTATTAAAAAAAAATGGCATTATATTCGTTGCAACAATCAATAGAACCTTGAAGTCTTATCTGTTTGCAATCGCTGGGGCAGAATATATTTTAAAATGGCTACCAATTGGAACACATGATTGGAATTTGTTTGTAAAACCCGAGGAATTAATTAAAATATCAATTAAACACAATCTAAAATCAAATGGAATTCACGGAATGGTATATAATCCACTACAAGATCAATGGAAAATTAGTAAGGACAACTCGGTAAACTATATATCTTCTTTCATAAAAAAATAATTTAATTTTCAGTTTTATTGTACCATGGAATTGTAATAGTTTCGATTCCTTCCTCATTTAATTCATCAATTTCATCAGTGGTTACTCTACCATAAATACTTTTTGTTTCTTTTTTATTGTAGTGAATGCTTCTAGCCTCTTGAGCGAATCTATCACCGACATACCTACAATTTTCTTTAATAAATTTTTGATATTCAATAATTTTTTTTTTTATATTTTTTTGAAATTTATAATTTATACTGTCAATTTTTTTTGAACTAGATACATTGGGTGCCATTATAGATTTGTTCACATTATTTGAATTACATTCAATACATGTAATTAATTTTTTTTTCATAAGTCTTCCAAATTCACCAGAACTTGCGAACCAGCTGTCGAAAGTGCAACTGCACTTACATGTTAAATTGTATTTGATCATACTTATTTAATTAATAATTATTTATTAATAATTCAAGTTAGTTTCTATAATCAGTATTGATATTAATATAATCTTTAGTAAAATCACAAGTATAAACAGTAAAGTTACTTTTGCCCATATTTAATTCAATATTAATTTCTATAGCACCCTCCCTCATATAATTCTTAATAATTTCTTCGTTATAATTGTTAATTTGCTTACCATTTTCTACAACTGTGAACTTTCCAAATCTAATTGTTAGATTGTTGGGTGCTATATTTTCTTTCGATTTTCCAATCGCCATTATAATCCTGCCATAATTAGGATCTTCACCTGCAAAAGCAGTTTTAACTAAAGGAGAGTTTGCGACAGAAAATGCAATTTTTTTTGCCCCTTGCACTGATCTTGCTTTGATTACATTGATTGTTATAAATTTTTTTGCACCTTCGCCATCCGCAACAATTTGTTTTGACAAATTTAACATCACATTATGCAAGGCTTTTTCAAATCTTTTTAATTTCGGATCTAAAATGTTATATATTTTTGAGTTTTTTACTTTCCCGGTAGCAAATATCATAACCGCATCATTTGTAGATGTGTCACCATCAACAGTAATTGCATTGAATGTTGTATCGATATTTCTCGATAGTAATCCCTTCAAAACAACTGATGGAATATTTGCATCGGTAAATATGAATGCCAACATGGTAGCATGATTGCAGTTTAATTTAGGTGCTATCATTCCTGACCCCTTAGCTATAGCGGAAATTTTAATTTTTTTACTTTCAATTTCACATTCTTCGAACGCTAGCTTTGGACGTGTATCTGTTGTAAGGATTGATGATGCTACTTTAAACCAAACATATTTATTTTGAATATCTTTTAAATTTTGAACTAAATATGGAATTCGTTCTTTTATTTTTTCAGTTGGAAAAACATCTCCAATAACACCAGTGGAAGCAAAAATTATTTCATTCGGATCAATTGGATCTCTTATTCCTTTTGGTGCTTGAGCCAATTTTAAAGTTAAATATTTTGATAGTGACTGAGATAATTTTTTTAAGTCTTGAAAACCTTGTTTCCCAGTAAATGTATTGGCATTTTTTGTATTTACCAACAAAGCTTTTATAAATTTACTTTTAATTTTTAAATTCCAATGAATGCTCTCCGAAATAATATTAGATTTTGTATAAAGTGCTGCATATTTTGCACCCTCTTTGAAATAAAACAAAGATAAATCATCTCTGCCATCTCCGTACAGATCAGCTGAAACAGCAGATATAGAAAGTCCCTCTATTCTCTTTAACTCTTGAAAATCTCCCATTTTAGATGTTTTTGTATTTGGATTTAATAAATTTTTTAAATTAATAGTCATTTTGTTTAATTCTGATAATAAATAATTATATAGATACTAGCTTTATGAAATTTCATCAAATGAAAAAATAATATGAGAATGTTGAATATTCCAAGACTTATCAAAAAAATTTTCAAATCAGATAATGATAGAGAATTGGATAGACTCAAATCATTAGTGACTCAGATTAACCGTAATGAAGATGTGGTTAAAAATTTTAAAGACGATCAATTTCCAAAAAAAACTATGGAATTTAAACAAAGATTTAAAAAAGGAGAAAGCCTAGAAAGTCTATTGCCAGAAACTTTCGCCCTAGTTAGGGAAGCTGCCTTTAGAACACTAAATGAAAGACATTTTGATGTCCAATTAATGGGTGGCATTGTTTTACACGAAAATAAAATCGCCGAAATGAAGACTGGGGAGGGAAAAACCTTGGTTTCTACATTACCTGTCTATTTAAACTCTTTAGAAGAAAAGGGAGTTCATGTTGTGACTGTTAATGACTATTTGGCTCAAAGAGATTCCGAATGGATGGCTAAAATTTACCATTTTTTGGGATTACAGGTCGGATGTATAACAAATAGTTTAGACGATTATAATAGAAAAAAAAATTACAATTACGATGTCACATACGGAACCAACAGTGAGTTTGGTTTTGATTATTTAAGAGATAACATGAAACTTTCTATTTCTGATATTGTTCAGAGAGGTCATAATTTTTGTATCGTCGATGAAGTAGATTCCGTACTTATTGACGAAGCAAGAACACCTCTTATAATTTCTGGTGCCACAGAAGACAAAGCAAACAGATATTTGGCTATCGATAAATTGGTAAAACAACTAAACAAAACCGATTTTGAAATTGACGAAAAAGATAAAAATGTCATGCTAACCGACAAAGGAACAGACAGTGTTGAAAAAATATTTTCCAATGCTGGAATTTTAAAAAATAATAATTTTTATGATCCTGAAAATATGACTTTAGTTCATCATGTTAATCAAGCTCTAAGGGCTAATTATTTGTTTGCCAAAGACAAAGATTACATGGTGAAAGACAACAGCGTTAAAATAATAGACGAACACACGGGAAGAATTTTGGAAGGACGAAGATTCTCTGATGGACTCCATCAAGCTCTAGAGGCAAAGGAACATGTGGAAATATTATCTGAAAATGAAACCTTAGCATCAATAACTTATCAAAATTACTTCCGAATGTATCGTAAACTTAGCGGAATGACCGGTACGGCAGCCACAGAGGCTGAAGAATTTTTTGACATATATAATTTACCAATTGTTTCAATTCCTACTCACAAACCAATGATACGGAAAGACTGGAATGATCAAATTTTCAGAACAGAACAGGAAAAAAATCTTGCAATAGTAAATAAAATTCTTGAGTGCCATAAAAAAAGACAGCCAGTTTTAGTTGGAACAACCAGTGTTGAGAAATCAGAAATATATTCGTCATTGCTTAAAAAAAAAAACATTAAACATTCTGTGTTGAACGCAAAACACCATGAAAAAGAAGCACAAATTATTGCCGATGCAGGAAAGTTGAATACTGTAACTATTGCAACCTCGATGGCCGGTAGAGGTCAAGATATAAAATTGGGTGGAAAACAATTTGATAAAAATGACAATTCTACCATTGAAGAAAAAAACAAAGTTAAAGAACTTGGTGGACTTTTTGTAATAGGGTCTGAACGTCATGAGTCACGGAGAATAGATAATCAATTAAGAGGCAGGGCTGGACGACAAGGAGACCAGGGAAATTCAATTTTTTATATAAGCCTTCAAGATGATTTAATGAGAATATTTGGTTCAGAATCTATAGATACCATGCTTAAAAAATTTGGATTAAAGGAGAATGAATCTATTGATCATCCTTGGATTAATAAAGCTTTGGAAAGAGCTCAGCAAAAAGTTGAGGCAAGAAATTACGATATTAGAAAAACTTTGTTGAAATTCGATGACTGTAATAATGACCAAAGAAAGGTAATATTTTCTCAAAGAAGAGAAATCTTGTCAAGTTCATCCGTAAACACTCTGACAACACACTTTCTTAATGAATTAATTGATCAAATTGTTGAAGACAAAAAAATTATTAGAAAAGATCCAAAAAATAAAAGCATAAATATTAAGATTAAATCTTTGTTAGGAAGAAGTATTAGTGAAGAAGAAATAAATAACTTAATGAACATGAATGATGAAAATTTTAAAAAATATATTATGAACAAGTTTATCCAGCAGAAACTAAAAAGGGTAGAACTTATAAATGACGAGCAAAATAATGAATTGGAAAGAAGAATATTTATTCAAACTTTAGATATGAATTGGAAGTCTCATCTTCAATATTTAGAACAACTAAGACAGGTAATTGGATTAAGAGGATATGGTCAAAGAGATCCTCTTATTGAATACAAAAAAGAGGCCTTCAGTTTATTTGAAAAATTACTTGAGAAAATTAAAACTGACACTATTTCCATTCTGAATAATCTTGTTATTGTAGAAAAACCAATTAAAGATCAGGAAGAAAAGAGTAATAATTTAAATACTAATAAAATAAATGTGGCAAATGATCCAAATTGTCTATTATTAGCAAAAAAAAATCAAAAAATATCTAGGAATGAAAGATGTCCTGTTACAGAAAAAAAATTTAAACATTGTTGTGGAGCATTATAGGTACAGTAACATTAATAATACTAGAGCAGTCAGCGCTAGTGTAATTATCATAGCTATTTTATTTTTATTAATTTTTTGTTTTAAATTTGAAAAAACATTTTCTTCCATGGTCATTCTATCCTTACTGTCAATATTTTTTACTAAACCTTTTCTCCTTCCAATAGAGAGAAATTTTTGCTTTCGATGATTTAAAATATCCTCCCTGCTTAATTCAGATAATTCTCTCAAATTTTTCCTAATAGATTTTTTGACTTCATCAAGTAATGCTTTCTTATCTCTATGGGCTCCACCAAGTGGTTCTTTGATAACCGAGTCTACGATTCCAAAATCAAGTAGATCCTGAGCTGAAAGCTTCATGGCATCTGCAGCTTCTAATGATTTTTTTGGATCTCGCCAAAGAATACTAGCACAACCCTCTGGACTAATTACGCTATAAATTGCATTCTCAAGCATTATTATTTTATTAGAAGAGGCTAACGCAATTGCACCCCCTGATCCACCTTCCCCAATAATAATTGAAATATTTGGAACCTTTAAAGACATAGAACACTCTATAGATCTTGCTATTGCCTCTGCTTGACCACGCTCTTCGGCACCCACACCAGGATAAGCTCCGGGCGTATCAACAAATGATATTATTGGGATATTAAATTTATCCGCAAGCTGCATTAATCTAATACATTTTCGATAACCTTCTGGACGCATCATTCCAAAATTTCTTTCAATTCTACCATCCAAATCATCGCCTTTTTCTTGTCCTATAACTAAAACAGATTGATCTTCAAATACTCCAAAACCTACTAATACCGATTTATCATCAGCAAATTGTCTATCACCAGATAAATTTATAAAATTAGAAAACAAATTATTTATAAAAAATTTTGCCCTAGGTCTTTCCTCGTGTCTTGCAAGCAAAGTTTTTTGCCAACGGCTAAGATTTGAATAAACTTCCTTAAGTTTTTGATCTAACTCACTTTGAATTTGATTAATTTTTTTTGTATCAACTTCTGCCAAACCTTCCTTGTTAAATGGGTCTTTTAATTTATCTAATTGTTCTTCTAAACCTTTAATCTCACTCTCAAATTCAAGATAATTTCTCATTTACAAATGTTATTAATTAATTATTATATTTAAATCTACAAAATAATTCATACAGCTAATGACTCATAATATAAAGATAGATGGCAAAAATTTGTCTAGATGTAAAAAAACACTAAGCGATCAAAAGCCTAATTTATCAATGAAATTATAAAAAATTTTAATAAATAAATATGGAATATATTTCTCAAGGTAAATTACTTGTTTCTGCAAAACTATTAGAATTCGTAAATAAAGAACTACTTCCAGGTACAAATATTAATATTGAAAAGTTCTGGAAAGGTTTTGATAAAACTGTCCACGAATTAACCTCAAGAAATAGAGAACTTCTCTCCATCAGGGAAAAAATGCAAAAACAGATTGATGAATGGCATCTTACCCGAAAAGGCCAAGAAATAGATTTTAATTCCTATACAGCTTTTCTAAGAGAGATTGGTTATCTTGTTAAGGTGGGTAGCAATTTTTCTATCGAAACCAAAAATGTTGATGATGAAATCTCAGTAATTGCAGGTCCACAGCTTGTTGTTCCAGTCATGAATGCACGTTATGCATTAAATGCAGCTAATGCACGATGGGGCAGTCTTTATAATGCACTTTATGGCACAGATGCAATTCTGAAAATAGAAGAAACAAATCGTGTAGATACATATGATCCAGAGAGAGGAAAAAAAGTAATCGAGTATGCTCGTAATTTCTTAGACGAAAATGTACCACTCGAACAAGATAGTTGGAAAGACATTTCAGAAATTCCAAAAGTTTATAATGGAAAATTAAGTTTAAAATTTAAGAATTCTAGACAATTTGCAGGATATTCCGGAAAACTTCCGAATCTATCGTCACTTTTATTAAAAAATAATAATCTTCATATAGATATAATATTTGATCCGAACGGTTCAAACGGACGTCAAGATAAAGCTGGAATACAAGATATAATTTTAGAGTCTGCCATAACTACAATTATAGATCACGAAGATTCAGTAGCTGCCGTAGATGCCAAAGACAAAATAGCAGGTTATAGAAATTGGTTAAGACTTATGAAGGGAGATCTGCAAGTTGAAATAAAAAAAAATGGAAAAAAATTTACAAGAAAATTGAACCCTGATCGCATCTATATCAACGCAGAACAAAAAGGGGAATCTGACTTTTCTAAACTAACCTTGTGTGGACGCGCCTTATTACTTAATCGAAATGTTGGTCACTCAATGACAAATTCTTCCATACTCTTAGAAGATGAATCTGAAATTCCTGAAGGAATAATGGACGCTTTTATAACTACTATTGGCGCAATGCATGATTTTAAGAACAAAATGAATTCTAGAACTGGTTCCATTTACATAGTAAAGCCAAAAATGCATGGGCCGGATGAAGTTGATTTTAGTAATACGCTTTTTGAAAAAGTTGAAGATGTACTATCCTTAAACCGTCACACTATCAAAATAGGTATTATGGATGAAGAACGACGCACAACTGTTAATCTGAAAGAATGCATTAGAGTTGCAAAAAATAGAGTTGTGTTCATAAACACGGGATTCTTAGACCGTACCGGTGATGAAATACATACATCAATGGAGGCGGGGCCTATGATCCCTAAAGTGGAAATGAAAAAATCAACTTGGATGTCAGCATATGAAGATTGGAATGTTGATATAGGCCTTGCCTGCGGTTTTTCAAAGGTAGCACAGATTGGCAAAGGTATGTGGGCAATGCCTGATAAAATGGAAGATATGATGTCACAAAAAATAAGCCACCCAAAAGCTGGGGCTAACTGTGCTTGGGTTCCTTCTCCAACAGCAGCAACTTTACATGCAATACATTATCACAAGATTGATGTTTTTGAACAGCAAAAGAAAATCTCATCGAGACCTTCTGCAAAACTATCTAGTATTTTAAAGATTCCAATTGCTGACCGTCCAAACTGGCAAATGAAAAATATTACAAAAGAATTAGAAAATAATGCACAGGGAATATTAGGTTATGTTGTGAGATGGATTAACCATGGCGAGGGCTGTTCTAAGATACCCGATATAAATAATATCGGACTAATGGAAGATAGGGCTACTTTGAGAATCTCTTCACAGCATATTGCCAATTGGTTGCTTCATGGAATCTGTGATCCTGAACAGGTAATGCAAGTAATGCGCAAAATGGCGAAAATCGTTGACAAACAAAATATTAGCGATCCTGCCTACAAGCGACATGGGCGATCTACCTATAAAGCTATGTCTTCTAATTTTGATAAATCAATTGCATTTAAAGCCGCTTGCGATTTAATATTTGAGGGTCGTGAACAGCCTTCCGGATATACCGAACCAATTTTACACAGTAAGCGAATTGAAAAAAAGTCTAGTGATTAGTAACAGGACCCCTATTTTTAAAAGCCGAAAATAAAGTACCATCATCAAGAAATTCTATTTCTCCTCCTATAGGCAATCCTTGTGCAAGTTTTGAGATTTTTACTCTTGTATCTTTTAAACTATCCTGAATATAGTGTGCAGTGGTTTGACCTTCTATTGTAGCGCTGGTAGCCAAAATAACTTCATCTATAGTATCCTTCTTTACTCTTTCAACCAAAGAAGGAATAAGTAAATTATCAGTTTTTTTATTATCAGAAGATGACAATGTTCCACCTAGAATATGATAATATCCTTTATAAATTCCCGAATTTTCAATTACCCACATGTCAGCAATACTTTCTACCACACATATCTGTTTATAATTTTTATCTGAATATGAGCAGGTTTGGAAAGTGCAGCTAGAGTTTGAAGATTTGATATTTCCACAAATGTTACATCGAACGATATTTTTATAAACTTGAGCTAATATATTTGCTAAAGGTTTTATTAATTCCTCTCTATTATTTATGAGTTTTAATACGATTCTTTTAGCCGATTTAGGGCCTAAACCAGGCAATTTTGAAATCAGTCTAACAAGCTCTTCGATTTCTGGAATATTTTTTTTCATAAAAGTTTAAAAAGGCCATTTAAAACCTGGGGGCAAAGGAATGCCTCCCGTAATCTTTGACAATTCTTCAGATGTTTTTATTTTTATTTTTTTCTTTGCATCACCATGTGCAGCTATAATCAAATCCTCTAATATTTCCTTGCTCTCTTTCATTATTTCCGGTGTCATGTGCAATTTAATTAATTCCCCATCCCCGTTTAAATAAATTTTAATAGATCCTCCTCCCGCAATACCTTCGACCTCAATTTTTTTTATAGACTCTTGAGTTTCTTTCATTTTGTTTTGCATATTTTTTGCTTGTTCCAGCACTTTTGAAAAATCAGTCATTTTTTTTCTTCGCTTTCTTCTACGGCAATTAATTTAGCATCGGAAAATGCTTCCAGCACTTTTTTGTAAGTGTTAGTTTTAATTGATTCATTCAACTGAGTTTGTTTTTTTTCTAATTTAATCTCTTGATGTGTCGGTTGACCTTTTTCTTTTGATAAAGTTATTATCCACCTTTTTCCTGTCCAAACAAACAATTTTTTGGATAAATTTTTTATAAAGTTTTTATCAATATTTTCATTGAATGAAAATTCCATTTGTCCATTTGAAAATTTTACTAAACTTACATTTTTTTCTAAGTCATATTTTAGTTGCATTTCTTTATGCTTTAGGCACAAACTAATTAAGTTATCAAAATTTGACACCGTTTCAGTGGAGTTTTTATTTTCATTTGATAATTTAAATGTTTTATCATTATCTAAAATTTCTTTTTTTTCTTGTATAACGTTTTTAATCTGATCTGTGGACTGCTTTGTTTCTTTAATTATATCTTTCTTAATTTCATTTTTTATATTAGACAATGTTTCAGTTTTTTTTGAACTTATTTTATCTTGAAATGTTTCTTTACTATCAAGCAGTTCTTCTAATTTTGGAACCTCTTTCAAATGAATTAATCTTATTAAAAACATTTCTATTGAAAGATTTTGATTTGAAACAATATTCAATTCCCCTAATGATTTTATGCCAAATTGCCAAAACATTACCAATGTTTCTATATCAACTTGTCTGGATAGTTGTTCAATTTCATTGGTTTGACTATCAGAAAGTGAAAAACTTATTTCGTTTTTACCGAAAATATTAATATTTTTCATAAAGTAAAGAATTTCTAAAAAATCATTTAAAAATATTTTTGGATCAATGCCTAGGTCAGATATGCTTCTGAATTTTAATAGAGTCTCCTCTTCTTTTCCTTGAAAAATTAATTTCATTAATTCAATCAAATGAGATTTATCAAAATACCCGAATATTTTTTGTGCCAACTCCAAATTTAGCTCCTTTTGTTCGATTTTTTGTGTAATTAAAGCTCTATCTAAAAGTGATAAACCATCTCTAACAGAGCCTTCGGAAATTTTTACAATCAATTTCAATGCATTTTCTGAAATTTTTCCATTTTCTAAAAGAGATATTTTCTTTAAAAAATCTAAAAGCAAATCTGACTTTACTCTAGCTAAGTTAAATCTTTGACAACGAGAAATCACAGTAATGGGTATTTTTCTTATTTCCGTCGTTGCAAAAATAAATTTTAAATATGACGGGGGCTCTTCTAACGTTTTCAATAAACCATTAAATGCTTGTTTTGACAGCATATGAACTTCGTCGATAATAAATATTTTGAACTTTGCTACACTAGGTCCATACTTGGAAAATTCTATTAAATCTCTTACATCGTCAATACCTGTTTTGGATGCGGCATCCATTTCTAATACATCCATATGGTTTGAGTTTGAAATAGCACTACAATGTTCGCACATTTCAGTTTGACACAAATTTTCTATTCCATTATTACAATTTAGTGCTTTTGCAACTATTCTAGCCGCCGTTGTTTTGCCAACACCTCTAATGCCTGAAAAAAGGTAAGCGTTAGGCACTTTATCCATTTTTATGGAATTTATAATTGTTTCGGCCATAATATCTTGGCCGATTAAGTCAGAAAAAGTTTTTGGCCTATATTTTAAAGCCAGTACTTTTTTTTTATTATTGTACATTTTATCAGGAGACTAAACAGCAACCTGGAACATTTTTGTTTCGGCTGCTACGTTTCCGTCCTGACCGGGTTGTCCAAAAAATTCCACCTGCTGCTAGCCTCCGATTTATTATATCAGGAATAATTTCTTATCTACAAGATTAAAGTCTTAATAAGTTTCAATTTATTTATTAAATCTAAACTTATCTGCTTCATAAACACCCAAAATATCCAAACTTTCTGTATGAAATCCAAGTTCTTCTAAAGATTTTTGAACTTTAAAATCTTCAATATGACCTTCTATATCTATAAAAAAATTAACTTGTTTAAATGTATTTTTTGCAGAAAAACTTTCTAATTTGCAAAGGTTTACATTGTTTGTTGCAAATCCACCGAGACATTTGTAGAGAGCCGCAGGTATACTTTTTACTCTAAAAATACAACTTGTAATATATTTTTTATTTTCCAGCTCTGGATGATGTATTTCTTTTCCCATAACTAAAAAACGAGTAACATTTCTAGAATCATCCTCAACATGTTTTGTGATTATTTGTAGATCGTAAATTTCTGCAGCAAGGGAAGATGCAATTGCTGATTCAGTTTTGTCTTTTTTTTCAGAAACGTATTTGGCAGATCCAGCAGTATCAGCAGAAATTACAGGTTTTAAATTATTTTTTTGAATAATATTTTGACACTGACCAATGGCTTGTGAATGACTTCGAACAGTTTTGATATCTTCTAACTTTGCTCCTTTTAAACCTAATAAATTATGTATTACCGGATGGAAATGTTCGGTATAAATTTGCAATTTATATTTTGGAATTAAATAATGAATATCCGCAACCCTTCCAGCCAAAGAATTTTCCATTGGAATAATTATTTTATATTCTGAATTTTCTATCGCTAGCCTAAAACATTCTTCAAAAGTTTGGCAGGATTTAATTTCCGATTTTGGAAAAAATTTAATTGCAGCTAAATGCGAAAATGCACCTAGTTCTCCCTGAAAAGCTAATTTCATAATTTTTTTCATCCTTTATATTCCATAGATTTTTTAATTAACAGAAAATCTTCTTCAGTATCAATACCCAAGGGAAAAGATTTTGATAATGCTACCCTAATTTCAATATTATTATCTAGTGCCCTCATTTGCTCAAGTTTTCTTTCAATTTCGTTTTTGGTTCTGCTTAATTTAACAAACCTGGATAAAGTATTTTTTGAAAATGCATAAATGCCAATGTGATGGTAAATGTTTTCTTTGTTTGTATTTACTGTTTTCCTATAAAAATCTTTAGCTTTTATAAAATTAGAATTATCAAGATTTTCAAAAGTTTCAACTTTAACAATGTTTGTATTTTGAAGTTCTTCTGCATTTTGAATTTTGGATGCTAAAGTTGCAATATGACATTTATTTTTTCGCATTAAATAGTCTAAATTTTTAATATTATTAGGATCTAGATTGGGCATATCTCCTTGTAAATTTATTATAATATTAATCGAATCATCAGAAATTTTTTCTAGCGCCTCATAAACTCTATCTGTACCTGTGAAATGATCCTTGCTAGTAAGAATTGCTTTACCTGACTTTTGTTCGACCAAATCCAATATTTTTTGATCTGGAGTTGCAACAATTACATCGCCAATTTTAGACTCCCTTGCCCTTTCCATCGCATGGATGATCATTGGTATATTGTTAATTTTCAGCAAAGGTTTATTTGGTAATCTTTTTGCTTCTAATCTAGATGGAATAATAATTACTGACTTGTTCATATTTTTTTGTTTTATATGGTAATATTATGTGCGTCTATCGGACACAAAATTTTTATTGTTAAACAAAGTTATTTTTATTAACTAATGATATATCTTCATGAAGATTATTATAAAAAATTATGTATGGATTTGAAATAAATAAAATAATTGCAGCTATTATACTAACGATAGTTATTGTTCTTGGCATAAATAAATTGGCTGATGTTGTATACAATGTTAAGGTTCCAGAAGATGCTACTTATAAAATAGCCAAAGTTACCGAAACTAAAGAAATCAGTAAAGATGATAATAAAGCTAAGAGTGGTAACGATATTAAAATTTTTATGGACCTAGGAAGCGTCGATCATGGAAAGATCGTAGCTAAAAAATGTATTGGATGTCATTCAGTATCGAAAGGTGGGGGCAATAAAATTGGCCCTGCTTTATGGGGAGTAATTGGAAGAAAAGTTGGATCCGTTAGTGAATATAAATATTCAAAAGCAATGAGTGGATTTGATAAGAATTGGGATTTTGAAGCAATGAATAATTTTTTAATTAAACCAAAGGATTATATAAAAAAAAACAAAATGGCCTTATCTGGAATTTCAAACGAAAAGGATAGAGCTTCTCTTATTCTTTACCTAAATGAACAAAGTGATTCCCCATTGCCATTGCCTTAATTATTTAAACACCATTCAATAATACTTTTTTGTATATGTATTCTGTTTAAAGCCTCTAACCAAACAGCTGATTGCTTGCCATCAATAACTTCGTTGGTTACTTCCTCTCCTCTTCTGGCTGGAAGACAGTGCATAAAAATTGAATCTTTATTTGCTTTTTTCATAATTTTATTATTCACCTGATAAAGTCTAAGCGTTTTTTTCTTTTTCTTTTTATTGATTTTGTCATTCATTGAAATCCATTTATCAGTAATAACGCAATCTGCAGAGCTCACCGCATCTATGGGGTCTTTGGTAACAGAAATATTTCCCTTATTTTTTTTAGCCCATTGCAAAATATTTTTACTTGGTTCAAATCTTTTGGGACAAGCAATATGTAATTTAAAATCGAATTGGACTGCAGCTTCGATTAATGAATAAACAACATTGTTACCGTCTCCAAGCCAAGTAATTTTTTTATTTTGTATCGGTCCTCTTAATTCTTCAAAAGTCATTATATCCGACATGATTTGGCATGGATGACTTAAATTGGTTAATCCATTAATAATTGGAATGTTTAAATATCTTGAAAAATCTTCAACTTTTTTGTGAGCATCTGTTCTTAACATTACAATATCTGCATATTGAGATAAAGTTTTTGCTGTATCATGTAAACTTTCATTCCCGATTCCATAGTGAATTTCATCAGGATTTAATATTAACGACTTCCCCCCTAACTGTTTAACCGCAAGATCAAAAGAAATCCTAGTTCTTGTTGATGGCTTTTCAAATAACATAATTAGAATTTTGCCATCTAGTGGTGCATCTGCATCTATAGAATTTTTTTTAAGATTAGCTCTATTTTTTTTTCTTAATTTTGCATTGTCAATAATAAATCTTAATTCCTTCTTGGAAATATCTGATATATTTATGAAATTTCTCATAACTAACTCATTTCCTTGCAAGTTTCGTTGATTTTGCTAATGGCCTCATCAATTTCTTTTTTTGAAACAATTAATGCTGGAAATAATCTTATCACCTGTTCTTCTGCTTTCACGACCAGCATTTTATATTTCATAAGAGTTTCAATAAATTTTGTGTTATCAACTGCCAATTTTAAACCTTTCAACAATCCTCTACCTCTAACCTCTAAAATAATTTTTGAATATTTTTTTTTAAGACCAATTAGTTCCTGATCAAAATATTTTGATATTTTTTTAACATTATCTAAAAATCCATCTTGTAAAATTATATCCAATACACCATTTCCAACTGCCATAGCTAAAGGATTTCCACCAAATGTTGATCCATGGGTTCCGGGTGTCATCCCAACGGATATCTTTTTTGTAAGTAAACAAGCTCCTAATGGAAAACCTCCGCCAATTCCCTTTGCAATCGGTACAATATCAGGAACAATTCCTGATTTTTCAAACGCGAAAAAATCACCCGTTCTTCCAATGCCACATTGGACTTCATCTAAAATTAAAAGAAGATTTTTTTCGTCACATAGCTCCCTTAATCCTTTTAAACAATAATTTGGAACTTCTTTTATTCCTCCTTCACCTAAAATTGTCTCTATCATAATCCCTGCCGTTTCATTAGTTATTACTTTTTTTAATGATTCGACATCTGCGAAAGGAACTTGATCAAATCCATCTACTTTTGGACCAAAACCTTCTATATGTTTTGGATTATTTGCTGCAAATAGTGAGGCAAGTGTTCTTCCATGAAAAGCCCCTCTAAAAGTAATTATTCTTTTTTTATTAGGTTGACCAATTGTATGAAAATATTTTCTAGCAATTTTAATACTAGCCTCGGTAGCTTCTGATCCAGAATTTTGGAAACACACAAAATCAGCAAAGGTATAATCGGTTAACCTTTTTGCTAACTTTTCCTGTTCTGGAATAACAAACATATTCGATACATGCCAAAGTTTTTTAGATTGTTCTTGAATAATTTTTACCAAATGCTCATGGCAATGTCCTAATGAATTAACAGCAATGCCACTTGCAAAGTCTAAATATTGTTCACCCTTTAGATCATAAAGATAACATCCTTTGCCTTTTGAAAAGGAAATATTTTTCCTTGCGTACGTTCCTAGAACTGAGCTCATATAAATTAAAATTTAATTTTGTATCCTCTTTTGTACAATAGATAGGCAATAAACCAAATAACAAAAGATAGAATGGTTAGATATGTCATTCCATAAATGATTGATCCATCCGCTGTTCCAATAAATCCATACCTAAAACCATCAATCATATAAAAGAAAGGATTTAATTCACTTATGCTGTGAAGAGCTGAAGGAAGTCTGTCTATAGAATAAAAAGTTCCTGACAAAAAAGAAAGTGGCACTATTAAAAAGTTTGTAACGGTTGCCATGTGATCAAATTTTTCTGCCCAAAGTCCCGCTATAAAACCTACCGCTCCCAAAATAAATGAACTTAAAAATGTAAATATAATAACGTGAGCAAAACTTGTAATGGTTATGTCAATAATAAACGAAAAAACAATTATTGAAATAGACGCTATGATAATACTTCTACTACATGCGGCTAGAATAGTGGCGGTCACTACCTCTTCCGCAGATAAAGGTGCAGAAATTGTATCAAAAATAGTGCCCTGAATCTTTCCTATCATTATCGATGAAGATGAATGAGAAAATGCTTGTTGAACAACGCTCATTGCAATTAGCCCAGGTGCAAGAAAACTAATAAAAGGTACTTCCAGTACATTTCCTCTTTCGTTGCCAATAGCCAAAGAAAGAACAAACAAAAATAGTAGTGAAGTAATTAAAGGAGAAAAAAGTGTTTGAATCCAAACATTTAAAAATCTTAGAGTTTCTTTTTTATATAGTGTCCAGGCACCAACCCAATTTACAAATCTAAATCTTTTTACGTTTATTTCATATTTTTTTTCTAATTCAACCATCGCTAATTATATTTATTAGTTTTTTTTGAAAAATTGTTAAAAAACTAAAAAAATATATTGAAAATTCTAAATTTTTATGTGTATTTAACCTGATATTGTGGATATACAACAAGTTAACACTATATATAGATTGAGTAATTTATGAGTTGGACACTAGAAAAAGTAGACAAGCTAAAACAGCTTTGGGGTAAAGGTGATACTGCGGGTCAAATTGCATCCATCATTGGCGGAGTAACTAGAAATGCAGTAATTGGAAAAGCATACCGATTAAATCTTACTGCAAAATCTACTCAAAAAAAAAATAACTTTAATCAAGTTTCACAGTATAAAGAAGATGCTCCACAACCTGAAAGAAAAACACGCAGGAATAGATTTAAATCACTGTTGCTAGATAAAAGTTTTGAACCAGAAAATCCAAAATCCCTAGAAGAACTGCATGATGAAATTTGTAGATGGCCTATCGGACATCCCAATGAACCAGATTTTTATTTTTGTGGAAGAAAGTCAATGAAAGATTTTTCTTATTGTAAACTACACGTTTTATATGCATTCCAACCGAAGAACAAAAAAGAAGATTTGATGGAAAAAGATGATGAAGTTCCTCGATTTATCAAAAAAAAAATTAAGTCAGCCTAATCTTCCTTGTGTTTTTTCTTTAGTTTTATTAATTGTTTCGTAGTTTAAAATATTGTACATGTGGAAGTTTCGCACCGACGATTAATAAAATAATACAATTTTTTACTGAATTAGTTATCGACATAAGCTATATAAAGGTAGTCACAAAATGACTATATGGAGCTAACATTAGTATACACAATTATCGGTTTTGCTCTTGCTGGTTGGTCAGTAATAGCGAATGACTCTATTCAAACTTTGGGTACATTTATCGCTTCCAAACAGAAATGGTTTAAGTGGTACACATTAGCCACCGCTGCTTCTTTTGCAATGGTCATTACAGTAAGTTGTGGATGGTGGATATATGATGGCGATATTTCATATGGAAGATTAACACGAATTCCTTACCAAAAAATTCAATGGTATCACGCTGTAGCTCCTGGAATATTATTATTACTAACAAGAATTGGAATTCCGGTTTCAACAACTTTCTTAGTATTGTCAGCTTTTGCTTCAACGATTGTTCTTGAAAAAATGCTTTTAAAAAGCGTCGTAGGTTATGGGATTGCGGCTGTTGTTGCTTATATTTGTTGGATTGGCATTTCAAAACTCATTAATGAAAAATTCGATGAAATCACCAATAAAAGGAAAATTGCTTTTTGGCGTAATTCTGTTTGGGTAACCTCAGCTTTTTTATGGGGCACCTGGTTAATGCACGATGTTGCGAACATTGCAGTTTATTTACCAAGAAAACTTGATATTTCTTTATTAGCAATTGTCCTAATTTATTTTTCAATTCTCCTTTTTTATATTTTTTATATACATGGTGGTCCAATCCAGAAAGTAGTACTCGATAAGACGGGAACAAGATATGCAAGGAGTGCGACCATTATCAATACAATTTATGCAATAGTGCTCTATTACTTTAAAGAATTAAATGATCTGCCTATGAGTACCACCTGGGTTTTTGTTGGGCTCCTTTGTGGACGTGAATTGGCCATATCAACGATGAACAAGGAATATAAATTTAAATACGTGTTTCCACTTATCGGTAAAGATTTTATTAAAATGGTTTTTGGTTTAAGCGTATCGGTTGGGATAGTGTTAGCTATACATTATATAATTATTCCTAATGATTTAGGTTTATAATTTTCTTTTTTCTTTACAACTTAGAAAACTGTCCTCCTTGACGATGACGCCATATGTAACTTGGTAACACTTCATTTATAGTTTTGGGATTAATCTTTAAATCTTTTAGTGTTGGATATTTATTGCTAATAACAGAATCGTATTGCATTAACTCTACTTGATCTACAGTAAGTAGAGGTTTAGGCATAACTTGTAAAATCCTTCCTAAAACTTTAGCAAAAGGAATTGGCATGGGAAGAAGAAATCTTTTCTTTTTTATTTGCTTTAATAAAATTTCCATCAATTCTTTAAAAGTAAAAGTATTAGGTCCTCCTAATTCATAAATATTATTATTAATTTCCCTCTTTTCCAAAACTTCCACAATCGCTTTGGCAGTATCTGTTACTGCAATGGGTTGGATATAATTTAGGCCCTGACCGATTAAGGGGAGGAACGGAGAAATTTGGCATAATGAGGCAAATTTATTAAAGAACTTATCATCTGTTCCTACCATAAGACCGCTCCTTAAAATTATCAATTTATTCTTAAGAGTTTCTAAAATAATTTTTTCTCCTTCAAATTTGGTTTTAGCGTATCTGCTCGTAGCTGAAGAAGTTTCGATACCCAAACTAGAAATATGAATTAGACTCTTATCATATTCTGTACATAGCTTAGACAACATTGCTGGAAAGCGAGTATGGATAGCCTCAAAACTATTTTGCTTAGACTCTTTTAAGATACCCACAAGATTTATAACGCAACAACTTGCTTTTATAAATTTTCTTATTCGCTCTTCATCAAATAAGTTACTTAATTTCTCTAAATCTACATCACCCGCAGGTCCATACATTTTAAGTCGGTTATTTTTGTAGGGAGAGCGAGTAACTGCTATGACTCTCCATCCTTTGAGAGTTAAGGGTCTGATAAGATTAGAACCCAAAAAACCACTGCACCCGAAGATACAAGCTACTTTTCCTAGATTTTTTTGCATTTTGTTACCATTAACATTATATATATTTTTAAATATGACAAAAATTTATAAGTTTAAAGGTGACATATCTACAGATGCATTAAAAGAATTAGAAAAACATAGTAATATTAGCTTAGATACTGAAGGATCTGGGCTTCAGATACCTCATCGCGATCGATTATCTCTTATTCAGCTTTCTTCTGGAAATAATGACGCCTATATAATTCAACCCAGCCAACAGTACCAATGCCCCAATATTGTTAAAATTCTAGAAAACGAAAAAATAACAAAAATAGGTCACTATCTTAGATACGATGTTTTAAATCTACAATATTTTTTAAAGTGCCAAGTAAAAAATATATGGGACTCGAAAGTTTGCTCAAAACTCGTTAGAACTTATAGTCAAAATCACGGATTAAAAGATTTAGTTTTTGAATTTTGTGAAGGCAAAAAGCTTAATAAGCAGTATGGGTCAAGCGATTGGAACAAGAGTCTAGATGAGATGACAGATGCCATGCTCCAATATGCTGCTGGAGATGTAATTTATTTACATAAAATAAAAGATGCGTTGCACAAAATGTTAGTGAGAGAAAACAGAGTAGAACTCTTTGAAAGTTGTATGAAATTTTTGCCAAGTCGTATCAAATTAGATGAAAAATTATTTACCGAAGATATTTTTGCACACTGAAAAATGAATAAAGATATAAAAGTCGCAAAACAAACAATAAACACAGAAATACAAGCGCTCAAAAAATTATTGGCGAGTTTTAATCATTCTTCTCAATTTTCAAAAGCTGTTAATTTAATTTCTAAAATTAGAGGAAAATGCTTGGTCGTTGGGGTAGGTAAAAGTTATTTGTGCGGGCTCAAAACTGCATCAACTTTATCAAGTTTAGGTACACCAAGTGTAGCTTTTTCGGCAAACGATTTGCAACACGGTGGGTTAGGTACTATTCAAAAAAATCGCGATGTACTATTAGTATTTAGTGTTTCAGGAGAGTCTTCAGAATTAAATAGTATTTTGCAATACGCTAATAGAAACGACATTCCAATTATTGGTGTAAGCTGTAAACCCTCTTCAATGTTACTTCGTTATTCTACAATCAAAATTTTACTACCAAAAGTTATTGAATCAGGTCATAGTCTGGCCCCAACATCATCAAGTTTAAACTTTCTTTCTTGGGGAGACTCACTTGCTATATCTTTAATGAAGAGAAAAAAATGGACGAATAAAAAATTTGTAGAACACCATACCGGAGGATCCTTAGCCACAGCTTTAATTCAGGTAAGAGAAATAATGGCAAAAGGAAAAGAAATTCCACTTATTTCTTCTAACAAAATGATGAAGGCCGCAATAACTGAAATGAACAAAAAAAAACTGGGAATAGTTTGTATAAAAGACAAAAATTCAATAATGCTACTAACAGATGGAGATATTCGAAGGCACTCCAATAATTTATATAATAAAAAAATCGTAAAAGTTGCAACTAAAAATCCAACCTGGGTTGCAGATACAGATACCGCACTTTCTGCAATTAATATAATGAACGCCAAAGGTATAACGTCTCTTTTAGTTGCAAAAAAAAAAGAGATCAAAAAAAAGGTTAAAAGACTAGTTGGTGTCCTACATATGCATACTGCTTTGGCGCTGGGAATTAAATGAAAAAAAACAGAGTTATTCAGTTTTCTCTTGTAATAGCAATTATAATACTTTTTTTTACCACTTACTACCCTGGCAATAAAGATAAGATTATTGACGCTAATAAAAATAGTTCCACTGAAAATGCTAGTAAGTTAACAGAAGAAATAAGTAATATTATAGAGGATGTCAACTACGCCGGCAGTAACAATAAAGGTACTTTTTTCGAATTAAACGCAGCCATAGCTGAAATAAAACACGACGAACCCAATTTATCCCGACTTCAAGATGTTTTTGTTGTAATCAGACTAAGGAACTTGAGAATAATCCACATCGAGGCTGATGTTGGTATTTTTAATAAAGCAACCAATGATTCAGAATTTTTTGGAAATGTTAAAATTACTGAACAAGACAACGTTATAACTTGTGATAATTTGGATTTTTATAACTCCAAAAATCTTTTACAAGCGTATAATAATGTAGCATATGCGGGTAAGAAAGGAGATTTAATCGCCGATCAAGTGTTGGTGGATCTTTTGAACAATGAAGCTAATATTTTTATGTTTGAGAAAGGCGATAAGGTGAAAGCAAAATATAAAAACTAGCTATGTCCTCTGTAAAAAAATTTAGAATATTAAAATTTAAATCCAAGAAGCCGCCAATTTTAAGTGTTAAAGGGATCTCTAAGTCAATTAACAAAATACCTATACTAAAAAATATCAACATTAATATCGCAAGGGGAGAACTTTACGGACTCCTTGGTCCTAACGGAGCTGGGAAAAGCGTAACCTTCAATTGCCTTCTGGGCATCATGAAAATCGACCAAGGAGATATATTTGTGGAAGGAACAAAGATCACCGCCCTTCCTATCCACGAACGCGCTAAGCGGTTCGGCATATCGTATGTGAGTCAAATGGACAGTGTATTTCGCGGACTCTCATGTGAAGATAACCTTCGCGCGGTGGCGGAAATAATAATAAAAGATAAAGCGAAGCAAGAAACTATCGTTCAAGAGTTGTTGTCAGAATTTAATTTAAATCACGTAAGGAGACTAAAGGCTGACGTCTTGAGCGGAGGACAGCGTAAAAAATGCATCATTGCTCGTGCCTTGATTAACAATCCAAAACTATTATTATTGGACGAACCTCTGGGCGCCGTGGACCCCATTTCGATAGATATGATTAAAAAGATAATTGTTGATCTCCAGGTCAAACGCGGTGTCAGCGTCTTGATAACCGATCACAATGCCAAGAACGTTCTAAGTATAGTGGATTTTTGTAGTTTGATAGTGGATGGAGAAATTATTTCTAGTGGCCGACCACATGAAATAGTTAAGGATCAGCAAGCACGAAAATTTTACTTCGGGGAAAACTGGTAATTTAAAATATATAATTACAGTATTAAACTTAGATGAAATCTTTTTCAATTATAGTTAAAAAAAAAATAAACAGATTTAATAAATCTATATTTGTTCCCGGAGACAAATCCTGTTCGATTAGATATTTTTTTTTAGCTTCACAAGCT
>Ga0187833_10001910_pt1 | contig 23116 bp, 14 predicted proteins | sample ETNtaG_37_FD_167968 | JGI IMG/M metagenome (GOLD analysis project Ga0187833, IMG submission 167968) | Marine microbial and viral communities from oxygen minimum zone, Eastern Pacific Ocean - ETNP2014_SV_400_PacBio MetaG (Illumina Assembly) | ecosystem: Environmental > Aquatic > Marine > Hypoxic...
CCGTGAAGAGGTTGTCGGAGAACTCGATGCGCGTCACGCCCCACCGCTTGTGGAGGTCGGCAAGTTCACGGACGACGTACTCAGGCGAGTTCTGGCGCATGGCCTGGTACATCTTCTCGTTGGAGCAGTAGGTGCAAGAGAATGGGCAACCGCGGCTTGTGCTCACGGTCACCGCGCGACCGGGCCGGGCACCCACGAACCGCTCGTAGGAGGGGAAGGGTAACGCGTCCAGGTCCTTGAGGGGTACCGCCGGCGGCGTGTGTACGACCTTGGACCCGCTGCGGTAGGACAGCCCCTGCACGTCGTCGATGGGCCGTCCCGTGATTAACCGGGCCACGAGACCAGGGAGGGTGGCCTCGCCTTCGCCACGCACGAGCACGTCGACCTCCGACAAGATGGAGAGGAGCTCGACCGGCCCCTCGGTGGCGGGATAGCCGCCCATCACAACGGGCACGTCGGGATGGCGCGGTCTGAAGGCACGGACCAGCTCCAGAGCGAACGGGAGATTGGAGGTCCATGCACCAACGGCCAGTATGTCGGGCCGGGTCCGCTCGATGAGCGAGAGAGTGTGTGAAAGGTGTCGCCGGGCCTCGGCGAGTGGTACGGTGATGACGTTATCGAGGTCAAGCACGAGGTTGGTATCGATGCAGGACACCTCAAGGGACGGATCGGCATGCTCCAGTGCCGCGGTCAGGTAAGCGAGGTTGAGCGAGGGGCGCGGTGCGGTACCGTCCACGGTGGGAGGCCACACCAGGGTGATCCGCTTGCCTGCGGCCCGCCGGACAGGTGCGAACGAGCGGGGTGACGCCCGGCAGCCCCAGTGGCAGGTCCCGCGTGCCCAGTGACGGCAGGTCCGACACCCGTCGGGAACAGGTGCGGCCTCGCGATAGAGGCGAGCGTAATCGGCCACTGCAGTAGCGCTCGGGAAGGAGGCGCGCGGAGGACCGCACCACCTATCGGCGACTCGACATAGCACCACGCGTCCGTACTCAACTGTCCAGGCGTCCTTGCACCCATCACATGACGTGGGCACATCGATACCCCAGGCCGGGTCCCCGGCACCGAGAAGGCAGAGGGGGAGAGGCGTACGCATCTGGACGGAGATCCCGCCCTCGCGCAACGCTGTGAGAGCGTCCCGTAGGCGGCGCCCCAGAGCAGGGGTCCGGTCCGCCGGAGGGACCTCGAGGGATAACTGAACGGGCACACCGACGTCCACCATATCGGCGATAGCATCAGCGAGCTCAGCGACGGTACCGCGGAACACGCGACCGTCCTCAGATGGCGCGTCGCTCATGAGATCCTCCTTATTCAAAGGTAGCGAGCAGAGGCCGCACCCCACCAGGAGCAGTTATCCTAGCGATCACCCTCTCCCCTGCACGGAGCATGACGGCATCTTCTACCAGCTCCACAGTATCCACTTTCGCAAGGTCCGGACGGATAGCGTCGCCGAATGGGATGAGGTTCTCGACCTCTATGCGACCACCCTTACGGCGGCCCCACAGGGAGATGCGGCTGGCCGGGGACGCGTACACTACATGGCATCGTAGGGCGTGCTCCACGGCGGTAGCCAGGAGAGGCTCACTTCGACGAAGAGCGGCCATCAGATCACGCGCCATCCGGAGGCTCGGGGCACAGGTATAGGTATGTGGCTGGTGGAACACCAGGCCTGTTATGTATGTGGACAGGGTGTTCAGCTCGAAAGGATATGTGTCCGCTGGTCCCTCGTTGTATGCGGCCATGGCCAGGTCGGGGTGATGTCCTGCGGTGACGTTCCGGGCGTAGAACCTGCGGCAGCACGCCGGGTACCCGAGGGCTTCGCCCAGAGCATCATCATCACCTGCTGCATCGGCGTCCCGAACCGCTTTCGCTGCGGCCTTCTCCGGCGCCAGATAGCAATAGACGAGCCTCGCCCGGGGATCGGACGAGTCTTCGCGCAGGCCTGCCTCGTTGGGACCGAAACGATGACGGAAGCTCGCCTGTTCCAATGTCAACCCACGGCCGCGACAGAAGCCTGCTAGGGTCTTGGTACGTTCCAGATCAAGAGATACCCGGGCTGCGGGCTTGAGCCCCTCTTCCATAGCGATCACCTCCAGGGCGAGCCCTATGGGCCAACCGGCGAGCTTGCTGTCGGTCAACGGGTAAGGCGCCTTCCCGCCGGTCACGATGAAGGGGAAGCCCTCTAGCCGCACTGGGATATCGTGGTGAGCGATGATATCTGCCGCCATGTCCACCGGTGGGTAGGCTTCGTGCGGATGCACCTTGTGGGACGTTCCTCGGACCAGTCCGTTGTCGCCCCACAGGGGATTGCGTACAAGAACTTGTGCAACACCACGCAGCGATGTGGCGATGAACCGAGCTGTCTCGGTAAGATGGGGAAGGGCGCGTCGTGTCGCTACGGCCTCGACCTCGACCCAGAGGCCAAGGGCGACGAGCGTGCGTATCCCGGCCACACTGGCATCGAAGCTCCCGTGTGTGCCTGTCTCGGCATCGTGGACCGCGGGACGAGGACCGAAGAGGCGCACGGTGAACCGGTCAACGCCCGCCTCCGATAAGGAGGTCGCGTACGCGCGGTCCGCACACCGTGCAGCATCGGTCACGATGCGGACGATCGCGCCAGGGCGTTCCTTTCGAACTGTACGCACCAGATCAGCGAGGTCCTCTCTTCGGGTTGGTTCCTCGCCGACGAGCACCAGTTCCTCGTTCAAAGGGACACTATCGAGAAGGGCCACTACCTCATCGATAGATGGATCTTCCGGATAGGTCGGGAGTGCCGGGCGCAAGGCCCGGCACACCGCGCACCCGCCGCTACCAGCCCCTCCTGTCCAGAGGAACGCCACGGGGCCCGTTCCCGCCTACTTCTTCAGCCCGAGGGCGTAGAAGCCACCAACGACCACGAGTATGGCAATGACCGCGACGACGGCGGTGTTGGGGGCCGGCGGCTTGGGTGTGGGGGGTGAGGACTCGGCGCACACGCCACCCGAACAGCTCCATCCGACGGGACAACCGCAGTCATTGCAACAGTTCTCCTGGCTCTCGTCCTGCTGGCAGACGTTGTCGCCGCAGGTGGCCGGGGCCGGCTGGATCGGTTTATCGGTCGCGGTTGGCTCAGGTTCACCGGGGCCGGGTGTCCCGGTAGGTATGGGGAGGCCTCCCGCGTCGGTCGGAGCGGGAGGCTCGGCAGTTCCCGAACCTTCAGGGGGTACAGTACCCTCGGGTGGGACATCAGGGGGGGTCTCGGGGGGTGGAGGCGGAGTGACAAGTGTGGTGGTCCCCACCTGGAACCCCTGGACCCACTCGGTCCCGGTGTTCCCTTGTGAGTCTCCACCACCGGCGAAGTCCCAAGCGTGGCAATGGATCTCGTAGCGTCCTTCCTTCCAGCCGTTGAGGGCCATCGCCTTCCCGATGGTTATCTTCACCTTCGCGCCCTCGGGGGGCGTGGCGGCCTGCCGCCCCTCGCAAACGTTGGGCTCGAACACGCCAGGGGCGCACATGGAGTCGTTCTGAGCATTGTTCGCATCGACCCCGACGAACCGGCAGTTCATCTGCCAGGGTGAGTCCAACTCGATCACGACGATGTTCGCGGTCACGTCCTCGAGGAGGTTCATGTTCCAGTCAGGATCGGCATTGAATTGCCCCGCGTCAAAGGAGATCATGGGCGGCTGGCTGTCTATGTCGACGACATTACCAGTGTCATCGTAGGTAGTAGTGCCGATCGTCACCTGCTTGTGCTTGCAGGCGGCGCACTCGGCGCTCCAGTCCGGGCAAGCCGTCTTATTGATGCACACGGTGAGGGTGGCCTGGCCCTGAGGGAATGATTCGTGCGCCACCTCTAGGTTCGCCGAGTCCGTTCCTGCGGGCAGCAGGATCGTACTGTGCGAATCACTGCGGAGTGTCGCCTGGCCGAATCCGGAGATGAAGAGGTTGGCCTCGCCATCAGCATCTGCGGCGATACCGTTGAGCATGACCTTGATCATGGATCCGCCAGCCGTCGCTGGCCCTTCCCCCATTTCGCTCCCATCCGAAATGCACGAGGCAGGGAGCACATCCCCCTCAGGGGTGGTCTCCCCGGCTTTCCACTTGCAATTGGTGTCTCCCGTGCACGCCCCCTCAGTATGCTTATCACAGGGATCCCGCGAGTGCGTCGCCGCCCCGAACTCCATCGTCGGGATCGGATCAGGATCGGTTGTGACACTCCCGCTGATGGTGATACCTTCGATGTTGCCATCGGCCGTGGGGACCCGAGGGGCTGCCATAGCAAGTCCAGCTATCAGGAAGAGAGTAAATACAGCTATCAGTCGTCTATCCATGGTGTCCACCGTTCACGCGTTATAATAAAAAGGTTACCCCGCAATAAAAAGGTTATCCTGCGGCACCCGACCGACCGCCGGTTTTATAACCGTTGAGAGTCGTTCCCGTCCCAATGGGAGACGCTTTCTCCTCGATGGTCCTCGGGGCACTCCAGGGCGTGCTGGAGTGGTTGCCGGTGAGCAGCCAGGCATATCTCACCATTCTCGCTTCATTCATCATGGACCTTGCGCCCGGGGAGGCGGTCGACCTTGCCATTGCGCTCCATCTCGGCACGGCTCTTGCCGCAATCGTTGCCTTCCGAACACGGCTCGTCGCCATCGTTCATGGGATCAGCGGTTGGGCCCGGCGCGTCCGTACCGAGCCCTTCGGTACCGAGGAGGACGCAGTAATTTCTACTCTTGTAGGAGCTACCCTGGTCACGGGGATCGTGGGCCTCCCCGTGTACCTTGCCGTCAAGAGCGCAGCGTCCATATTGCCCGGTTCGACACTACTGCTCCTCATGGGAGCTGCCCTCGTCCTTACGGGGATGCTCCACGAGGATAGCGGAAAGGGCGGTGATCGCGATCTCACGACCCTGGGATGGGGTGATGCTGCGCTCCTCGGTGCATGCCAGGGACTGGCGGCCGTCCCCGGCATCAGCAGGTCAGGGATCACCGTGGCCGTGCTCCTCCTGCGCGGGCTTCCCGCCCCTGTAGCGCTTGAGCTCTCCTTCCTAGCAGGCATCCCCGCTGTCCTGGGAGCCGAGGTGTTCCTCAGTGCTCACGGGATGGCCATCGATACCGTGGCAATGGTGACCGCGTTCGTCACCGGACTATTGAGCCTCGGTGCGCTCATGCGAGTAGCACGAAAGATCGCGTTCGCCCGGTTCTGCGTGATAGTGGGCGCACTTACCGTGCTCGGGGCGGCCGGTATGTTCGTTCTGTGAACGGTTCAGGCCGGGAGGAAACCCAGCTCCTTGACGAGGTCCCGACGTGCCTGCACTTCCTCATCGGTCTCCTTCTTCGTTGCGTGGAGCCCGTCCACGACCCCCACCACGGCACGGCCGAGGCCGGTCTTGGCCACAAGTAGCTCGAGCGGATTGGAGGTCGCCACATAGATATTGACCACACAAGGGATGGCATTGATCGTGTTGAGGAGGTTGATGGGGTAGGCACCGTCGAGATAGATGACGAACACATGACCCGCTGCTATGTCGAGGGCCGTCTGGGACGCAAGATCCTTGAGACCGTCATCGTTCCCGTTCATCCGGGTGAGCTGAGGCTTGCTCTCGTTCATGGCAACTCCGAACTTCACGTTCGGCACTGTCGAGATGATGGCCGTGTACATATCATCGATCGTCTTTACGGAGAAGTTCCCCTGACCGATGATTATCTCGTTCGTGTTCGGGTTCTTGATCTCTATGACGTCGATCTCCACCATGGCCCTGACCGAGCCACAGCATGAAGCCAAGTAATAAGAACGTGATGTTCACGGCTGCAACGAGCTTGAGCGATCGCGATGCCGTTTCTTCGGTCCCCTGTATCGGTGCTTGTGTGGACGGCGGTCCCTGTGCGATCCGCAGAGCGAGAGCTTCGGATGCAACGGCCCGGCGAGCGAACAGTACAGCGTCCAGCGCGCTGCTCGTCCCGTTCCCTATCTCCTCGAGAGAGAGAAGTGCGTACTCCTGGTTGATAAAACCCGAGAGATGGGTGGGCTCGAAGCTCGTGTTCACCTCTAAGTGCGCCCGTGCTTCGAGGTCGTTGAGATTGGCCGAGAGCGCCTCTGTCGTCGCGTATGCCGAGGCAGCATCGAAGCAGGAAGCGACGGTCCACCCCTTCTGTTCCTCAAGACGGGATGCCAGGTAGAAGCGGTCGGCCCCCACAAGGTCCGGGATCCCGAGGTTCTGGGCACTGATGATACCGGTACGCGCCCCCTCCATGAGGTCAGCACAATGGGACGCCACGTCCCTGGGCTTGCCAGCGGGTTCAATGGCCTTCGCGTGCTCATGAAACACCGATGCGCCGTGCACCCACTCCTCGGCGGCCATGACATAGAAAGCGAACAGCTCATCGTCCGGTACCTCCACGCTCTCCCCTAGTCCGGTGACGATGAGGGAGAGGAAGTACTCGGCCCACATCAGTCGCTGTTGCGCGAACACGATCAGTTCCATCCGCAGCGGAGGGAGAGTTGTAGCACCAATGTCTTGTTCGAGCATCGCGGCGTCGCGACGTATCGTCCTGATACGACCCAGTACCACACGCCGGCGTTCGGCGTCGGTCTTGTTGTCGAGCTCCTCCCGGAAGTGGAGGGACTTGATATCGATGACTGCTCTGAACGCGTCCGAGGCCGCAGGATATCGGTATCCTCGTGCCAGTAAATCGTCCGCCCGGTCGATGCGTTCTTGGATGGAATGTGTACCATTGAGGTCGCGCACCTCGTAGAAGGCCTCCTTGGCCCGCTTCAGCTCTGTCATGGCCACGGCCTCAATCACGGTCGTGATATTGCTCGGGCCGGAAGGTCGCGCGGACACCTCTCCGTCCAACGCGATGTCCACAGCCTCTCGCAGAGTGCCCGCCTCCTTGAGCTCGACACCATAGTGCTCCTGGATGAACGGTGCTAGCGCCATGGACGAAAGACCTCGTGACAGGACCATATCGCGGTGATCGACGAAGGTGGGCGCGAGTGCACTCCCCGCAAGTAAGGGTGCCCCATGTTCGATGAAACCGATCACGAGCGGGAGGGGCGCGATAAGCGTACCCTGCCCCTGCGGGACCACCAGGGTTCGACCGGAATGGGCCACGGCCTGGGCCTTCTGGAGCAGACCCCCCACAGGCTGGACGTCACCGTCCGCTTCAACAGAGCCTGTGAGCACTACATCGCTCCTGGGAGTGCGTCCCCGTATGATGGCCGCGAGCGCCACCGCTGTGGGCAGGCCTGCAGATGGGCCCGTTACCGAGCGGGCTGACGTGTCGAAGGAGAATATGATGTCACGGTCCGCGAAGGACACCCCTTCCAGCATCTCGGCGGCCGAGATGGCGGCCTCGAGGGAGCGCTGAGTGTTGAGCTCGAGCGGAGGAACTATCTCAGAGAGGGCACGACCCGAGCCGGGCCGCACCTCGACGATGAGGTCAGTGATGATGCCCTCGCCGCTCTCTGTTACAGCCACCAAGGGGAGCACGACCGACGAGGGAATGACATGTGCAAGAAGGAATAGGGCCACGACAAATATCGTGGTCCCTACGATCCGCGGATGAACCCCATCGCCGTCCAAGAACTCACTCCTTGGTCACGTTGCCGCGTCCCAGGCGTTCGTGGGCTGTTACCAGATGGCCAGCAGCCAGTGCGCCCAGAAGGGAAAGTTCCCCGGCAAGGGCCGCTGCAGCGAAGATCTCGGCGATTTTCTTGGCGTTGGCGCCCGGGTCCTTCGTGTTCGGACCTGAGCATCCAAGGATGTTCTGCGCCTCGAGCTGGGTGGGGAGCCCTGTCCCACCACCGAGTGTAGCGACCTCGAGCGATGGAAGGGTGATGCTGGCATAGAGGTCACCTTCATCCGTAACCTCGGCTGTGACCATCGACATGGACGATTCCACGACCTGGGCGGGATCCTGTCCCGTTGCGATGAAGAGAGCCGCGATGATGTTCGCCACGTGCGCATTGAAGCCGTAGGCCGCGGCCTGAGCGCCACCTATGTACAGCTTCCGGTAGGCCACGTCCGAGAGGGCCTCGGGCGTGCATTTGAACATCTTCTGGACGATCTCCCGGGGAAGGATCACATCGGCCTGGACGGTCTTGCCCCTTCCCTCGATCCAGTTCATTGCCGAGGGCTTCTTGTCGACGCAGAGGTTCCCGGAGGTGGCGATGAGGATGGCGTAAGGATTGTGCTCGCTGATGAAGTCACAGGCAGCACGGCTCCCTTTCGAGATCATGTTCATGCCCATGGCATCAGCAGGATCGGCAAGGAACCTGATGAACACGTTCCGCCCGACGATCCAGATCTTTAGTTCCCGCAGCCATACAAAGGGCTCGTCACCCTTGAAGGCCGCCGCCACCTTGTCGAAGTTCTCCTCGATCCATCGCTTGAGCTGTACGGCATGGTCGGTGTCCGGCACCTTCATCACAGGAGCACGTGTCATCAGGGAGCGGAGCACGCGGGCCGTAGCGCCGCCGGACTTGGAGATGGCCGAGCAGCCCCGGGCCACCGAGGCCAGCAGCGCGCCCTCGGTCGTGGCCATGGGCAGATAGTAGTTACCGTCGGCATACTCGCCCGTGACCTTGATCGGGCCAGCTATCCCGGTGGGGATCTGTGTCCACCCTATGGCATTCTCGACGTTCCTGGCACGTGTGATGCTCATCTCGATCGCGCTGGAGCCCAAGTTCTCGAGGGAAACTCCTAAGGCCTGTTCGAGGGCGACCCGTCGGATCTCGGTGGCGCGGTCGATGTCGCCGTCCACAAGACCCTCGACTTGGTGGAGTCTGACCTCGCCCGTTGCGACCTTCTTGATGAGTTCTGAATCTTCCATGTTGCTTCGTCCTGAGCAGATGTCGTGAGATATTTAAAGGTTCCCGGGGCGCCGCCTACGGCGGTGAGATCCGATATGGGAGGCAACGACACGGTCCGCATCCTATGCTGCTCGGACCTCCATGGACGTGCCGATCTCGCCCGAGAAGCCGCTGCCGACGAGCGCGTCGACCTCATCTTCGTGCTCGGTGACGCCGAAGGGTACTGGGACTCCGAAATCCCCGTGTACGCTGTCCCCGGGAACCATGAGGATTGGCAACAGGTGGACGATATCCTTACCGGTCGACGGACGTTCCGTGGGCTCACCCTCATCCCATCGGGAACGGTCGCACGGATCCCCGAGCTCGATGCCACGGCTGGCGCTCTCGGGGGCGTGTGGGCCGAGCGACCGCGTAAGCGTGGTCACTTCAGAAAGGCTGAAGTAGCACGTCTGAAGGAGGCCGGTCACGTCGACGTGCTCCTCACCCACGAGTCGCCCCGCCCTCTCTGGCGAGGGTGTTCGACTATCACGCACCTCGTGGCCTCACTCTCCCCCTCACTCTCCCTTTCCGGCCACGTCCACAGCCCACAGATCATGCGGTACGAGGCCACTGATACCTGGTTGGTGAACACACCACCCATCACCGAGGGGCATGCCGTGGTGACGTGGGTGGAGGGACTAGTAAGTAAGGTCGAACTGAAAGTTCGGTAGGACGCGCGTCAAAAGCTACCAACCGTTCGTCATACCCCGCACATCTCAGAGAGACAGTTTGCTGTCATCGCCCTTTCGGACTAGGCTAGCGAAATACTCTTCATCGGGCAAGGTCAGTGGGTGTTACACCTCATCATCCGCGCGGGAAGGACGGTAGACCGGCCTGTTAAAAAACCTTTTGGCACGGACGGGTGAACCTTTTTAAAGGAGAGCGCCTACCTTGACCGCCGGTGCAATCCTATGGGACTTGAGATGCTGATGTCCGGACCGCTCATGATCGCTGTGGCCGCCGTGCTCGCAATCGTGCTTGGTGTTGTGGTGGTTTCGCTCGTTCGTGGTATGCTGAACATGATGCTTGCGGCGTTGCTGATAATCACAGTGTTGCTTACTGCCGAGATGTTCTTCGCCTTCTACCTCTCCACCGAGGGGAGCATGAAGGCGAGCCTCGATGTACTGATACAGGACGATGACCTCGAGAAGATAGTGGACATCATCGTCGTCGCCATCGACGCGGAGCACGACGAGTTCGAGCTCGAGGGTCAGACGAAGACTGACCTCGTGGAGGGGATAGCCGAGTCTGATAAGGATAAGGTGAACACAGCCGTGGGCACCATCCTCTTCGACAAGATGGAAGAGGAGCTTGCGGCGAAGGACCTGCACAATAAGCTGGGTGTCGACAAGCTCGAGCTGACGAGCGAGCAGAAACAGCTGCTTTCCAGGAAGATGATCGAGGAGAGCGATACCGAGGAGATCAAAAAGGAGCTCGTAGCTCAGATTCAGCTAGCCGCGATCCGCGAGGCCGAGCTTACCGAGCCCGGTGCGAAGAAGGGCATGGATGAGAAGGTTGAGAACCTCTACGGGAACGCTTTGGGCGATACCCTCGTTATCAGCATCCAGACCGCTGGGAAGGTCCTTGGCGCGGACACGATCCTGAACATCACCGATCCCCAGGTCACCAAGTTCAAGGAACTCCAGGCGAGCGTGAAGGGGACCGCTGACTTCTCGAAGAAGTACAAGGAGATGAACCTCGGCCTCTCCGGCTCGCTCTCCGAACCCAAGGCGATGTTCCAGGAGCGGGGCCCCGAGGCCATCTTCGCCATCGCCCTCCCCCTGCTGTCAAGCCCCATCGCCATGGTGTTCCCCCTGGTGAACGATAAACTGACCCCTGCCGAGCTCAACGGAAAGCTCAAGACGGGTCTCATCATCTTCGTGGTGCTCGACCTCATCCTCGGAGGAGGACTGTTCCTCATCAACGGGGTGCTGAGCCTGAGCATCTCTACAGGGTTCAAGGACGCCTTCAAGTACTTCGGCATCGCACTGATGATCGCCGGTGTGCTGCTCTTCGGGTTCATGAAGCTGGGCACGAAGGTCACCGCGATCCTCGATGACGACGGGCCCATCATGAGTCGGATGGAGGGTGAGAAACTTGAGAGCCGCATCGCTCTTGGCGTGTCCAAGATCTACATCAGCAACATCCGCGACCAGGTGAAGATCAGTCTGGAGAAGCGAACGATGGGCGGTATCGGGCTGGTCCTCATCGGCGCCGTTTCCTATGCCAACTCGATAATGGGCTTCTTCCTCACGGGCAAGGGTAAGAAGAAGGAGAAGAAGCCGGAACCACAACCAGAGCCCGAGCCCGCCAAGGTAGAGGAATAAGAGTAATTATGGCGGGCCGTTCCAGGGGCGGCCCGTCACACTCTGAATTATGAATAAATCCCTATTCGTCCCCAATATTGTCGTTTAAGGTTTTCTTTCTCTCTTGGAAAGGTAGGGGAGATAATCCGCCCGTTTCAGCTAGAATGGAATGACCTTACGCGACCGTGCAGACGGTCCTGAAAACATTCTCCCCAAGCCTCTTATACCGGTAGAGATTGGATAAATATACGGAGGAACGAGCCACGCCCAGCCTCTGCAATAACTTACTCGATCAGCGATATCGCCTATCCAAGAGGGATACCGTCTCGATGATGGCCGCGATATTCATTCTGCTCATGATGAGCGTGAGGGCCCTCGCCCTAGCGCTGCCGTAAGGTGTCGGACTATGCGCAGAAAAGAGGCCATCCCGATCGTTCTAGTAGTCGTCCTAGTTATGTCGCTCTATACGGGAGAGGGGGCCACGTGGAACGAGCTTGGTGTGGAGGCGTCCATACGTGCGGAACAGGGACGGTACGGTGAAGCTGCCTCTCTGGCGATGCGGATGGTAGAGCTCGCCAGACGTTCCAAGGGCCCATCGCACCCGGACGTGGCGGTCTCGCTGAACAATCTCGCGAAATACGAGCAGGTCCTCGGTAAGTATGACGAGGCCGAAGGGCACTTCCTAGAGGCCAAGGCGATATGGGAGTCGTCCCTTGGGCCCCATCACCCCGATGTGGCCACATGCCTCAACAACCTTGCTGCTCTGTACTACCAGCAGGGTCGGTATCACGAAACTATCCCCCTTCATTTGCGGGCCCTTGCCATCTGGGAAGAGGCCGATGTAGATGACCTCGATGTCGCAATGGCCCTCAACAATCTAGCTGCTGTGTACGCGGTCCTTGGACGGTTCTCTGAAGCGGATCCCCTGTACGTCAGGGCTGTGGGCATCCTGAAGACCGCCCATGGCCCGGACCATCCGGAGGTCGCTACAGCTATCGACAACCAGGCCAAACTCTATCGGGCCTGGGGCAGATACGACCAGGCCGAACCACTTTACCTAGAGGCATTGAACGTCCGTGAGACCATCCTCGGGCCAGACCATCCCGATGTCGCGACCTCGCTCAACAACCTCGCGAAGCTCTATCGGGGAATGGCCCGGTTCGACGACGCACTCCCCCTCTACCAACGAGCGCTGACCATCAGGACACACTCCTTCGGACAGGACCATCCGGAGGTCGCCTCGTCATTGAACAATATCGGTGAGCTCCTGAGCGGTATGGGCAAGTTCGAGGATGCGGAGCCTCTGCTCCAGCAGGCTCTGACCATCCGTGAACGTCGCTTTGGGCCAGACCATCCCGATGTCGCAACAACTCTGGAGAACCTCGCCATCCTCTACCGAGCACAAGGGAGGTTCGCTGAAGGAGAGAGGTTCTATCTAAGGGCCTTGGCGATCTGGGAAGCGACCCTTGGACCCGATCATCATCTCGTTGCCGACCTGCTCGAGAATCTGGCCGAGCTCTACCAAGCGACCGGACGTGTCACGGAAGCGGAGAACCTTGAAGAGCGTGCCAGACTTGCACGGGAAAGGGCATGGGTGCGGGCGGGCGTGTAGACCGATCAGGTCGTGGTCTTGGTCTCCACCGTCAGGTCCGTGAGGTTGAGGTTCACCAGGTCAAGAACAAGGTCCTCCCTGTACTCCACACCTTGGGCGGAGCTCACGTGTATGATGTGCTTGCCCGGCTCTAGCTCCAGGCACCACCCTTCCTTGTCGCACAGTGGGATGGACTTGGTTACACCACGTTCCAGGACCTGCCCCGTATCGATACGTTTGACGCTCTCCAGATCCCCTCCCACATCGATGGTGAGGTCAGTGAGATCGTTCTCGCTGAGGTTCTTAAGATAGATTGAGAGCTTGTTGTCGTGACCCGGACCGATCCACACGATGTCCAGGTCCCGCTCCCGAACGATGTCCTCCTGCTTATTGCTCCACTCTCGAGCGATGAGTTGGCCCAGGTAATTATAGGCGTTATACAGCACCCCGAACACCATGATGGAGATGAACGTCATGAGGAGCGCACCTATGACCGGCGCTTGAGCGCGTGTGCCGTATATCATCCGCCGCCGCATCATCCTTATTAGTACCTAGGCACTGTCGGATTATATAGCTTTCTGGGGGTGCGGGGATCAAACTAGCCCTTCAGGGCAGCCTGGAGGCGTTGACGTATCGCCTGGGCGACGAGCTTGCCATCGACCTTCCCTCGTACCTCCTTCATGGCAAGGCCCATGAGCGGGGCGAACGCGCGCTCCCCCTTTGCCTCAATAATGCCTGCCTTCTCGGTGAAGATACGGTCGACGATTGTATCAAGCTCGCCTCCGGAGACGTTTTCCACTTCGATGGGCTCACCCTTCGCCAAGCAGACAAGCGCCCGTGGTATCGCCTCCTTTGCGAGCTTCCCTTCGGCGAGCATGTCGAAGAGCTCCATGAAGCCATCCTCATCGATCTCGTCCGTGTCCACCCCGTCCTTACGCCGGACCTCGACCACGATGGTCGTGAGGATCGACGCGGCCACGGTGGGATTGATGTCAAAACGCTCCACGGCCTTGTCGAAGAGGAACATGTGTCGCGAGCGGATGAGCTGCCCGGCGAGGTCGTCGGACAGCCCAATCCCCAGATAGCGCTTCTTTCGCTGGACCGGGGTCTCGGGAAGGTCGTCCTCCGCTTCCTGTAACATCAGTTCTGTGACCGCAAGGGGTGGCAGGTCCGTCTCAGGGTACATCCGCTTGGCCCCCGGGAGGGGGCGAGCATAGGATGTCGTGGCGTCATCGTAGTTAGGTGCCCGGGTCTCCTCGGGGATGCCCACCAGAAGGTAACGGGCACGCTCGACGACCGCGTCCACTGCCTTGCGGGCGACGACATCGGGGCCCGCGGCGATGAGCACCAGGTCGCTCTCGCTAGCAGAAAGGGATGAGCGAAGGGTGGAGAACTCCTTGACGAGGCCGTACTTCTTCAGATCCTCGTCGGAATGGATGATGCCACCGACCCCTACCGCAACGGCGTAATCGGCCAACTCCCGACCGAGTGTGCGTCCGGTGCATACCTCCTTCTTCAGCCTACCATCGAATCCGGGGAGTCGGGTCGCCACGACGCGACCACCGTCCTTGATGAGCTTTGCCAGGAACTTCGTCTTCACGTTCGCGAACGTTTCGGTGACGTCCAGAACATCGCCGGGTATCTTGTCGAGCCCAGCGGCCTTCAGCTCGTCCATGAGCTTGAGCAGGGACTCCTGTCGTGTGGTCTCGTTCTCCACGAGCTTGGAGAGGGAGCGCAGGTCCTGCCATCCTTTGACCTCGATACGCGCCCCTCCGAAGATGGATATGTTCACGTCCTGCCGGATTGTCCCAATGCCACGTTTCATGGCACCGGTCGCTCGGAGCATGAGCCCTATGGTCTCTGCGACCTCCCGTGCGTGCTCGGGATCCACGATGTCGGGGCATGTACCCAGCTCCACGAGCGGGATGGAGAGACGCGAGAGGCTGAAGTGCCTCGTCCGGCCCTTGGACCGCTTGTTATCGATCTTGGCCGCCTCCTCTTCGATGAAGAGGGACTCGATGCGGACGGGTACCTTGGTGGTCTCGAGCACTGATCCCTCGGTCTGGATGCCTATCTGGCAGGTGCGCTGGAATCCAGAGGTGTTGCTCCCATCGACAACGCTCTTTCGCATTACGAAGAGCTCGTCAGGGACCTTGAGGCCGAACATGCGAGCTACAACGAGCCCGACATGGAACGCTCGGGGATTAATCTGATGCGGAGGCTCCTCGTCAAGCTCCACGAGGCAGGCTTCTCCCTCGTAGAGGTGGTAGTGGAACTCCCTGTCGCGGAACATCTCGTACTGTGCAGCGGGATCCACCTCGCCGAGCTCACCTGCGACGGCGCGCAGCTTGCGTACCACCGCCCGGGTTTCAGCTCCCTCGGTGAGAGCGCTCGAGCACGGACAGAAGAGCTTGCCCGTCTCCAGCTCCTGGTGGAACTCCAGCCCGCACTTGAACCCGAGCTTCTGGTATCGGTCCTGCGTCTTCTCGACCATCATGTCCACCTCCTAGTACCTGAACGTCGCCGGGTCCGATCCCGGTGACACTTCTCCCGCGATGTTATCGAGCATCATCCGTTGTGCCTCGGCGACATCGGATGTGTGCCCGAGCACCCACGCCAGCTTGATGTAAGCGGTCTCGGGGAGCATGTCCTCAAGGAAGGTCACGCCCCGCTCGAGCATGAGGCGGGCGTTCTCGTACACATAGGGATCGAGGCGTCCGTACATGCACTGGGGAGCGAAGCACACGATTATGCCCTCGTCACGGGCACGCTCGATGGCAGGGAGCCATGACTTTTCCTTGTTCAGTGTCTGGGTGGGGACATGGCCCAGACCGGTCGCCTCCACTACGATCCCTCTGAAGCCTTTGTCTATGTAATGATGGAGGATCCCAGGATCCTGGTTCGGACAGACCTTGAGCAAGGCCACCTTCTCCTCCATAGCGGTGTCAGCCGTGACCGTCGTCGCATCGTCGCGCTTGATATACGCATTATCGAGCACCTCGATACGGCCGTCAGGCCAGGCCTTGGCGATCGGCGGAGCATTGACCGGTCTGAAGGCGTCCCGACGGGAGGTGTGGAGCTTGCGCACCTTTGTCCCCCGTGTTACCAGGCAGTACGAGTCGTCGCTCTCACCGTGCATGACCAAGGTGACGCCTGCGATGTCCGACGTGGCAGCGATCCGTGATGCGCAGACGAGGTTGATGGGACCATCGAAGGATCCACGGTCGGCGGAGCGCTGAGCTCCCACCAGGCAGACCGGTTTCCGCAGGTCCCTGAGCATGAATGAGAGCGCTGCTGCGGTGTAGTGGAGGGTGTCGGTGCCATGGGTGAGCACGGCACCGAGAGCGCCATCGTTTAGCTCGCTCGCCACGGCCTCGGCCAGCTGCTGGTACTCGCGGAAGGTCATGTCCTCGCTGGCGATGGTGAAGGGCGAGAGAACGTTCCTGAACGTGACCACATCAGCAAGCTCGGGCACGGAGTAGAACACCTCCTCCGGCTTCATGAGCATGTGCACGGCGCCCGTCCGGTAGGAAACGCGGGAGGCGATGGTGCCCCCCGTGGCGATGAGAGAGATGGCAGGAAGGTCGTCCCGGCGGGGGAAGTCGCGGGTCGGGAACTGCTCCAGCTCCTGTCGACGGTCCATGCGCTCGACGGTCGAGTCGCTGTCGGGCCTCAGACCGATATTATAGCCGTTATCGAGCTTCAGGGTGAGGGCAGCGGTGTCCCCGAGCTCGATGCGTGGGAGGAGGAGGCCCTCCACAACGACCGATCCACTGGTGATCCGGATACGGTCCCCTGGACGGACGGAGGCCGCGTCAAGCAACCCCTTGGTCGTCTTGGAATAGGACATGGTCACGGATGACGGGACCAGAAATATAAACCTAGTGGGGGTGGGCCGGCGAGGTGTCCGTGGCCCGTCCCGAGGCCGAGGCCCGCGTGCACCGGAACGTCTCCGGCCCGCTAACCCGCTGTGAGTGCGTGTACCTCTACGAACAGGTCCAGCTGCCGGATACCGACGCGGTCAAGGAGATGCATGCGTCCTTCGAGCTGGAGCATGAGCGCGGACCGCCGCGTCGCCGGAGCTGGTCAGGGAATCCACCTGCTTCCGTGAGCTTGTACTGTAGCTCATCGTCGCACTCGTCGTGTGAGTGCGCCCCAGCGCCCGCTCACCGCTTACGGGCGAGACTGAGGGCGTTGAGCACCGCATCATATCGGAGGCCGAAAACGAGGTTGAGCTCGGTGTAGCCGAAGGAGTAGCAGGCGGTGCAGGGGCGTTCGCCGAGCGACTCGAAGGCGGTACGGAACCCCGTGGCCAAGGCGTTCGGCGGCTGGTACCGACCGATTAGCGTGTTACAGGGATAGACGTCGCCGTTGCATTCGACATAGCAGAAGAGTCTGCTGGCGTAGCACGGCAGGCGGGGGGCGCCCTTGGGGGTGTCGCCGAGGTGCAGGGTCTCGGAGAGGTCCGGCCACTCCCTGATGTACCTGAGGTACGACAGAGAGTTGATGATGGGCCTCCCCCTGCGCTTCTCCTCGATGAGCCTGTCCACGGCCCGGATGTACCCTTCCCTGTCGAGGGATGGGTGACGGCGGTCGTCGGCACACACCTCGGAGTGCATGAGGGGTGAGAAGTTGGTTGCGAAACCATGCTCCTCGGAGAGGTCCAGGAGGATGTCGATGTCACCCACGGAGAGGTCCGTGAGCACCGCGGTGTTCCAGACCTCGATGCCATTGCGACGAGCGAGCTTCATGGCGTCGAGGACGAGCTGGTAGGATCCCTCGTGCCGGTAGCGGTCGTGGGCCGACGGCCCGTCGATGGAGAACACTAGCGCGTCCACGCCGCGCACCTTGTCCAGGTTGTCGTCCTCGGTTAGCATGGAACCGTTGGTGCCCATGGTGACGAACATCCCCCGCCGCTTGCACCGGGCGATGACCTCACCGATGTCGTCGCGCATCATCGGCTCGCCACCCATCAGTCCCACCCGTTGGGTACCGGCGTCCGCCATCTCGTCGATGAGTCCGAGCAGCTCGCCGGTGGACATCTCGGGCATGGTGTGGGACCTGACGGGGCAGTAGGCGCAGTCGAAGTTGCACCGGTTGGTGACGCTGAGGATGACCGACAGCGGTGTTCTGGTACCCAGGAGGCGCAGTCGTAGGATGGCCGATGCCGTCTTGAGGGCGTTGCGCAGGAACACGGTGACGGACCGTTCTCGGATACGTCCCTTCGGCTTTATAACTGTTGGTCAGAACGCAGGGTTCCGGCGAGCCGGGATAACGTTCATCATGGACCCGCGGGGCCCGATTGTTCGTATCCTATTACAATACCTTAATAAGGTATCCACACCTCCGCCTGATAAAGAGCTATAAATCGTACGCTCTCAACGGTTTTGGAGGCCATTCTCATGAAGGCGAAGGCATATGCGATCATCTCAATCATTCTGGTGTTGCTCATCACCCCCGGCATAGCACTGGACTGTGACTATGCAGCTGGTGAGAACTGCAAGACCAAACCAAATATCTGTCCCTGCGATCTGCCCGATTTCCCCCACTGCGATCCTTCGCACGCCGACGCCGACGCGCGCGGATGCTGGGGCGAGGGCGGGCCCCCCATAAGTCATTGCGGTGATGGTACATGCCTCGCGACCGACGGCGAGGACTGTAACACCTGCGCCCATGACTGCGGCTGTCCCTCCGGTGACGTCTGCAAGAGCGACGGACAGTGTGGACCCGATAGCACCAGCGGCGGTGGTGGCGGTGACAGCGGCTACAAGTGCTGTGAGTCCACACAGGGCATGGACGCATGCGCCATCGCCCTTGATCAACCATGCCCGCCGATGTTCGAGGACCTGCCGGACGAGTGGGTCGATCCGGATAATCCTTCCAACTGCATACACCCTGGACCCGGGGCGCCCAACCCGCCCGAGTGTCCCACGGACGGTAGTGGAACGAGCACCGGCGACTACATCCCGCCCAGGCCCCCCTCCGACCAAATCTGTGGGAACTGCCACTGGGAGTGCAAGTTCGAGGACAAGCGGTCCGATTCCGAGTGCGACAGCCAGTGCAGATCTGCGTGCGACTCGGAGACCGCCTCGGGCACCGAGACCGATACTTACCAGCCCAGCTCGAACGACCAGTGCCAGCATTGCATTGACAAGTGCAAGTACGAGATGCACCGCTCAAGCACGGAGTGCGAGGGATTCTGCGAGTACGACTGCAGTGGTACCGCCGAGGAGCCCACCCCCACACTGAACCCCTCGACGACCTACACATCTTCAGGTGACCAGTGCGACAACTGTATGGACAAATGCAAGTACGAAATGGGACGACCGACGACCGAGTGCGAGGGATTCTGCGAGTACGACTGCAGTGGAGGGGACACCGACACAGGTGACTTCGACACGTCGACGCCCTGCGGAAAGTGCGAGTACGAGTGCGAAGTTGTGCAGAACAGGCCGTCCTACGAGTGCGATAAGATATGTAATCCCCAGTGTAACGGTGAGCCCCTCTTTGACAACGAGTGCGACAAGTGCTTCTACCAGTGCACAGAGGTAGAAGGGAACTCGGATTTCAGGTGCAAGGACCGATGCCAGCCGGATTGTGAGGGCGGGAAGGAGCCGCCACCGGGCAACGAGTGTGACAAGTGCTTCTACCAGTGCATCGACGTGGAGGGGAACTCAGAATTCAGATGCAAGGACCGGTGCCAGCCGATCTGTGAGGGCGGCAAGGAGCGGCCACAAGACGATGAATGCGGGGATTGCTTCTACCAGTGTACAGAAGTGGAGGGGAACTCGGAATTCAGGTGCAAGGACCGGTGCCAGCCGATCTGTGAGGGCGGCAAGGAGCGGCCACAAGACGATGAATGCGGGGATTGCTTCTACCAGTGTACAGAAGTGGAGGGGAACTCGGAATTCAGGTGCAAGGACCGATGTCGACCCATCTGTGAGGGCGGCATGGAGCGGCCACAAGACGATGAATGCGGGGATTGCTTCTACCAGTGTACAGAAGTGGAGGGGAACTCGGAATTCAGGTGCAAGGACCGATGTCGACCCATCTGTGAAGGTGGCGCGGGCGATAGGCCACCTCCAAAACCCCCCCTCTACGACCGCTGCGGTACCTGCAAATGGAAGTGCGAGTTCGAGCAGAACCGGCCCCCGTATGAGTGCCAGAAGGAGTGTGACCCCCTGTGCGGGGAGAGCGAGGATCCCTTTGGATCTGATGAGTCCGACCTACCAGAGCCCCCGTCCTACGCGTTCCGGGACCGCCCCATGGAAGGCGGCTTCGTCGGCCGCCCTATCCTGCTCAAGCTCAACGAACCCGTCGATGTGTGCGGGATGCAGTTCGAGGCACTCGCCATCAAACCTGAAGAGCGCGTGCTGAGAATCAAGGCCGTGTGGCCCGATGGGAAGAGCGAGGAAGTGCGTATCAATGTAGACAAGGCGCTCGAAGGAACCCTGCACGGATTCGTCAAGCACTTCGACACGGTCTCGCTCCTTGTCCCCAAACCTGATGACGGGGAGGACAAACCACTCATAGCGCGGAACTGGGCCGTACTCGCTGCGTTGATCCGGACTGACTGCAAGCCGTACCCCCTCTCGGCCCTCGCGGGAGGGCCTGGCGAGGAGCCGACCGAAGGACCCGGCGACGACGATGCCATCGTCGCGGACATCGAGATCCTGGACGACGGTCGGTTCATCACCAAGCTTGAGCGAGGTCAGTGGACGCTCGTGTGCAACCGCAGGGTGCGGTACCTGGACCTCAAGGACGGCGGAACGGTCGCCGTCGTCGAGGCCGACACGGGGATCCGGATGCGCGAGCTCCTATTCAAAGCGGACACGTTCCACGATGAGGACGGCCGTGAGGTCACAGATGAACAGCGCGTCGGTCTCAATAAGGTACAAGCGCTCAAGGACGGATTTAGCGATGGTAACGTTCTCGTTATTATCGTGAGGCCCGATCTCAGGTGTTCCGAGGAGCTCAAGCAACAGACGGGCGAGCAGCCCGTGCCCGGTGAGGGGGGAGAGCTCCCCAGCAGGATGATCTGCTGCCAGCCCGAGGAGGCGAGCGCCGGTGGTGCCTGCATGGTACCAATGCAAGGCAGGTGCCCGCGGGGCTTCAAGACACTTGAGAACGAATGGGTCGATCCGGACAGCGAGAACAACTGCATCGCTGATAGAGGAGTCCGGCGCCCGTTCTGCCGCGTCAGTCCCCCCGATGAAGAGGGTCCGCAGTGCGGCGATGGCAAGTGCCAGGAGAACGAGACCTCGGAGACCTGCTGCAAGGACTGTGGGTGCCCCGAGGATATGACCTGCCGGGACGACACGTGTGTCGCGAGGGCTCCGGACAACACCCGTCAATGTGACACGTTCTGCGGCCGTGTGACCGAGCCCGAGATCTGCTCCTTCGCCTGCATGTCATGCCCGGACTGCACGGACAAGTCGCCCCCGTGGCCCTGTCTTACCGAGTGCGTCGAGGCCGAGACAGGCATCGGTATGTCCGACCTGTGCGACAAGCGGTGCTCGAGGTCGAAGGACCCGGAGACCTGCAACCTAGTGTGCGGTTCATGCAACAAGTGTTTGTTCATGAAGGATGCCAACAAGTGCCTGAAAAACTGCGCCAAGGACAAGCTCAAGATTTTCGCCAAGCGGTGCGACGACATCTGCGATCCCTTCGGCGAGAAGGACGTCTGCAATCCCATCTGCCGTGATTGCCGAAAGTGCGTGGTGGACCCCGATGATACCTGTGCCGAGGAGTGCGTCAACGAGCGCCGGGGAACGATGAAGGATGCGTGCGAAGAGACCTGCGCCGACGGCGACCCGGAGTGCGTGGACAAGTGCCTTGAGTGCAGGAAGTGCACCCCCGAACTCGGGAAGGACGGCCTCAAGGTCTGCCTGCGTTCGTGTCTGGACTCCCAAGGTATGAAGAAGAAGATGCTCGACATGCTCAAGAAGGTCCAGGCCGAGGACAATGACATGGCCCGCAGGATCCTAGTCGCTAGTGCCCTGGACGATAAGAAGAAAGAGCGCTTCCACAAGGCCATCTCCGACTCGCGCCGCGCCATCAACAACCAGCGGGTCGATGACGCGAAGCAGGCCCTTGAGGACCTGGAGAAGCAGCTGTCCGAGCTCAAGGAGCTAGAGATGAAGGTCAGGGTGCTCGAGAAGAAGGTGATAACGGTCAGGAAGAAGGTCGAGCGCAAGAATCTAGCAAATCACGTCTCCAAATTCGTCAAGAACCGTGCCGTCGACGAGGGTGACAACGTCACCGACGATACTGCCGATGAGATCGCCAACGAGACCATAGAGGTCGAAGAGGGAGAGATCAACATCACTCTCGAGGCCGAGGTGCTGGAGGTCGAAGATGGCGATACCACGGAGAACGTCAGCGTGTTCACCATCTCGATCAAGAACCTCAAGGACAAGAACCTCACCGGCGTCACCATCATCCAGTCCATCCCCAAGGAGATCGCCGAGAGCGCATCCGAGCTCGTGTTCGCTGGTGCTGTGACCATCATCGAGGACGATCCCATCGTGGGATGGGACCTATCAATGCTCGAGGAAGAGGAAGAGAAGAAGCTCAGCTTCTCCACGAAGAAGAAGGTGAACCTTGAGGCTGTTGCCGACACCGAGACCGCTGCAGTCAAGGTGGCCGTCGAGGAGGTCGAGGTCAACACGATCGAGCAGGAGATGGCATCTGAGGAGGGTACAGGCAGTACCGAGGAGACCAAACAGGCAATGGTGGAGCGCATCGAGGCCAGCTCTGACCAGCCCACTGGCGCGGTCGAACCTGTCGAGGGAGTACCTGCTGACAAGCCCGCTGAGACCGGGCCCAAGTCCGAGCTCCCCTTCGGTCTGTCGAGCAAGGACCTGCGCGGGCTGCTCCTTGTCCTCATGGCCGTCGTCGTGCTCGTTGCCATGGTGAAGACCGGCATAACCACCGGTGGTACGTCCTCTGTGAGCGCGGTCGAGCAGGGGCGTCTTGAGGAGGCCTTCGGTCACGGCGAGGTCATCTCGGTCGAAGAGGATGCGGACGAGGTCGTCACCAAGATCAAATCCCCTGTGAAGGTCGAGAAGAAGAAGAAGTCATCGAAGGCAAAGAAGAGTGACAAGAAATCGGATGCCAAGGAGACCGAGGGGGAAGGAAAAAAAGAAGACAAAGATAACGAGGAAGAAGAGGACAAGGAGGAGGAATAACCTCCTCGCGTCCCTTCTCCAGGGAACCCCAACGATTAAAGAAAACACTTATAAGCCGGATACCGCGACCGGTCATGACATTGCGTGTCACTGTGGTCCCCTCCGGCTGTGGGACAAAATTCATCTGGCCCCTTGCCAGAACATGTTGTGCCACACAAGCGTACAGAAGTTCGCAGTGTCCATCCTATCTTCTCTTTTCTGCG
>Ga0187833_10001914_pt1 | contig 23086 bp, 20 predicted proteins | sample ETNtaG_37_FD_167968 | JGI IMG/M metagenome (GOLD analysis project Ga0187833, IMG submission 167968) | Marine microbial and viral communities from oxygen minimum zone, Eastern Pacific Ocean - ETNP2014_SV_400_PacBio MetaG (Illumina Assembly) | ecosystem: Environmental > Aquatic > Marine > Hypoxic...
TTGATCTCAATAAGATTGAATCTAAATTAATATTCAAAAAAAAAGGTGAAAATGAAAAAATTGCTATCTATGTTCTTTACATTGTTCATTATACTACCTTTTGTTTATGCTATTCAAGGAGAAGGAAAATGCCCTGAACTTAACCATAATACTTTACTAGCTACAAACAATGATGAAGAAACTAATAAAGATTGTATAAAAGTATTAAATAAAGGATTATTTAATGGCAATAAAATTAATGAAGATTTTCTAAAATCATTAATAAAAGAATGTGATAAATATCTATTAGAAGAATCAAATGAATTATACTTTAATTATTGTATAAGAACTATAAGCAAAAGTATTGCATTATCAACTAATATAAAAGAAGTAAAAAAATTGTGTAATGAACAAAAAGTAAAAATATCAGGAAAAAAAGAACAAGAAGATTTTATATTAGTTTGTCTTCATCCTATTGAGAAAAATACACTATCTAAGTGCATTTATCTACCTGAAGAAATATATGAAAAAAACCTAGAAAGATATAATTGCATAATGGAAAATGCCCGAAGAGACAAAGATGAAAATTATTGTAATTTCTTAAAAGGAGATGAAAAAAATGATTGCTTATTGTATTTAATAAAAAATCTAAAAGACGAAGAATTTTGTGGAAGACTTGGCGGAAATGTTGAGATATGTAATACCATAAATTATCAAGAAATATGTTACTCAGAAATAGGATATAAAAAACCAGATAAAGATAACTCAGATGCTACAGATATAAACTCAATAGTTCCAATTGAATTTAACAATGAAACATCAGAAAATATAACTGACTCAGATCAAAATGTTGAAGAATATGAAAAAAAAGGTTTATTCTCTAAAACATTTCGATGGTTAAAGAAGATAATTTGAGAGATGTTTACTTATTCTATTAATTCTACCTTAATAGGAGATGTCATTGATTGGTTCAAAGAAGTAATTTAATAAAGTGCTAATTTCTCTAGTAAAAACATGATTAAATACCTAAAATATATTATAAACATATTTAACAAAATACAAAACTCAAAACTAGTTATATCTCTTATCAAAAATAAAAAAATAGCTAATATTCTTGCTATAATCATTACTATAACAATTGTCACAATAATTTTAACAAAAGTAAATATTTACGAAGTATTCCAATCACTAAAAAATGTAAAACCTCTCTACATAGTTGCTGCAATTGTTATATCTATGATATATGCAATGGCAATTGGTGGAACAAAATGGTATTTAATTTTAAAATTAAGTAAACAAAGTATATCACTTAAAGAAGCAATGTTCATTTATTTAAGTGCATTTTCTATATCAGTAACTCTCCCATTCAAATCAGGTGACTTAATTAAGCCTACATATTTAATGAAGAAAAAAGGTTTCTCATTCAAAAAAGTCACAAGCACAATTATATTTGATAATACATTAGATATGATTACAGTTATCTTTTTTAGTAGCTTAGGTTTAATTATTTGGTTAGTAGATATTCCTATGAAACTTACTTTATGGAGCCTTGTAATGATTATGATTACAATTTTAACATTTACAATTCTAAAAAAAATAAATATCGAATGGTTATATGCTTTTTAAAAAATAACCCTAATGCAATCAATTATGATTCTTTGTTTTACATTAACAGGGTATTTAATTGCAACATTCAATATGCATTTTCTATTTTTATCTATAGGGATTAGTGTTCCATTTAGTAAAATAATTACGTTTCTTCCAATTATTGGTTTGCTTTCATCATTACCTATTTCATTTCTTGGATTTGGAACAAGAGAGGATGGAATTTTGTATTTCTTTTCAAAATATGCATCTAAGGAAAAATTATTAAGTATTGGAATACTTTTTTCATTTGTAGTTCTAATACTACCAACTTTGATAAGTTTAATTTTTATGCGACATTTTTTAAATGAATTATTAAAAAAATGAATAAAAAAATAAAGGGAATTTTTCTTACTGCATATGCATACATTAGCACATGGTTACATCCAAAAAGGCTTAAAATGTTATTTTCTTCAGACCACTCTAAAAGAAATATATTTAGATGGATATACAAACTTTACTTCAACACATTCATAACCGTACTAAAAAGAGTTTTCGGTATAGGTTACTATAGAGAACCGAAAATGAGAAGAACTTTCTTCAGTTAAAGAAGTAAAATATATAAGAATTGTAAGTAATAAATAACTTAAGACATATGAAATCTATTAAGAAAACTTCCAGCAGATTTACATTTTGTAATAAAGATGTTAAATCTGAAATAATTGAAGATAATAACAAAATATTTCTAATAAAACATTGCAAATCACATAAAAATAAAAAAATATTATTATCTTCTAATTCAAAAATATATGAAAATCTCCTAAATAATTATTCTCCATTAAATTTTGATAAAAACAATGATGAAATATACTATAATTTAGATATATCTTCACTACCAAAAACAGGTTATAAAAAATTTTTAAATGAAATTTTAAAAGATATGCATCAAATCAAAATAGGTATATGGGGAAAAGAACCTACAGACTATGAAATTCTACCTAAAATAATTAACATTATTAAACAATCAAAAAATATCCCTGCATTATATACTGACGGAATACACTGTGCTGACTTTGTTTACATTTCTCAACTAAAAAAAATTGGACTAAACAATGTTTACATAACAATTGAAGGCCTAACAAATATTGTTTACCAAAAATTATACAAAAAAAATACATTAGAATACAAAATAAAAGCTCTAAAAAACTTAAGAAAATTAAATATTTCTACATCAATTCGTACACCTGTAATCAAAGGCATAAATGATGACGAACTGTTAAAAATTATTGAATTATCTATTAAATACACAAATGTCAAATGTTTAATGTTCCAAACAGAATATTTCAAAAAATCTAATAGCATCAATAGAATTACAATTGAAGAAATAATCGACATATTAAATGTAAGTACTAATAATAGAATATCTAATACCAAAATTCTAAGTACTCAGATATTAATGTATTCAATATTTAACGCACTAAACATTAAAAAAGCTTTTTGTAATCGAGATATTCCAATTTTAAGAAATAATAACATAAAAAATTCAAAATTTATATTTGAAATGATTAATACAAAAAAAATTGCTAATAATATTCGTGAATACAAAAAAATTAAACATAATACCTTATCCAAATTATTTTTGTTTACTGCAATATTAATCAACATTAACAGTACAAATGTATTTTTTTTAATTCCATTAATTGCAAAAATTATAAAGGGAAAGATATTAGGTAAAAGAACATTACTTTCAGATATAGGAAATGATATTTTACTATTATCATTTATTGATCCATGTACAAATAAAACCTATGATTCAGTTTCAAGAAAAAATTGTCCTCTTGGAGAAATAACATATCCTAAAGGAATAAACAAATCGCTTGCAAAAAGTATTGTATCAAATAATAACAATAGTTATATGAGGTATTAATGAAACTAAAAAAACTATTCCCCTATATCATCCTTATACTTATTTCTCTATACTTTACACATCCTGCTACTTTAAGTGGAAATAATTGGGGAGTGTATGATTGGGATTTAATTGAGCATGATGTGGAATTTGTAAAATTATCAATATTTGAATATAATCAATTTCCATTGTACAATCCATATGTATGCGGTGGATTTGATATTTCATTTGCATTAAGACTTTCCCCAATAATTATGATTAGTTCATTTATTTTCGGAACTATAAAAGGTTTAAAATTAAGTATTCTATTTTATCATATTATTGGACTATTTGCTATGTATTTTCTTTGCAGAAATTTAAAATATTCAAAAATTGGAAGCTTCACTGCAGCAATATTATATATGACCTCAGGGTTATTTGCTATGCAAATCTCAGAAGGACATTCGCCATATTTTAATATGGCAATTATTCCATTAATCTTCCTATTTTATATTAAAGGAGAATTTAGAAAAGAATTTGCCCTTCTTGCAGGTGTTTGTTTAAGTTATGTACTAGTTAATACAGCATTTCAAATATCACTATATATTATCCTATTTTTATCTTTACATGCAATTATTTCATCTTACAAAAAAAGAAAAGTAAATTTTCTAATATCTTTAATTATTATTATTATTTCTATGGTTTTACTTTCATCATTTAAAATCATACCTCTTGTTAGCGCATTTGCATCTGTTGATAATAATGCAGTCATAGAAAATTTTCCAGGAAATGACGCATTAAACTATGACATACTATACAACATGTTTCTTCACAAAGGAAGTTCACTTCGTGAATTTCCAATGAGACATTTTGTTACAAATAATTGGGATTGGCACGAATATGCATCATATGTAGGAATATTACCAATTATATTATTTTTAATAGGCTTCTTATTTACTAAAAAATATTTACTTAGTTTTTTATCACTCATATTTCTATGGATAAGTAGTGGAGATATACCTTATATTAGCGCATGGAAAATACTTGGACATATACCTGTATTTTCTAACTTAACTGTTCACACCAGAGCTATGGTTATTTTCATTTTTTTATTTGCTTTAATATGTGGACAAAGTATAGATTTCATTAATAGAAAAATTAAAAATAAATATTTCATACTAATTATTTTAACAGTCTTTTTTATTACAATTGATGTAACTACCACAAATAGTAAAATTTTTTCAAATGCTTTTCCTATCGAACCTATACAAATAGTAAAGACAGAATTTGCGCAATCCATTGACCATTTAGCATTATACAAACAAGACACAATTACTTCCAAATCATTATTACAAAAATTCCCTAATCTTTCAAATTATTCTGAAAAAAACTTCAATACAAAAAAATACTCAGATTATGAAAATTGGTTTAAAACGCATTTTAATGAGCCAAATATTAATCCTTACATTAACTATGATGGATATTTCTTAACTTATCCTAAACTACTACAAAATCAAGGTGTTGTAAACTGTCCAACAACAGTCGAATCAAAAATATCAGTTGATCCTAAAGAATCTCAAAACTATTTAGGAGAAATTTATCTACTAAATAATAATGGTATCATAACAAACACAATATTTACTCCAAAAAAACTTACTATTAATATAAAAATGAACAGTTCAGATTTATTAATTATAAATCAAAAATATGCCACTAACTGGAAATCATCTGTAGATAAAATCGAAAATATTAATGGAAAAATAGGGCTTAATGTACAAATAAATAATTCTGAAGTAATCATTGAATACAAACAAAACATTTACACTAAAATTGGTTATCTCATTTCATTAATAAGTATCCTGTGTATATTCTTTATTATGAGTAAACATTTTAAAAAAAAGAATAAAAACTCTATTGTGTGGATAATCTAGAAATTTGTTGCGGAAAAAGAAAAAAAGAAGGATACTTAGGATTAGATAAGTCAATTAATTCAAACGCACAAATAATTGCAGATGTATCCACTGGATTACCATTTAAAGCTAATATATTCAAAAATATTAGAATGATTAATGCTTTAGAGCACTTTACAGATACAATTTCAATTATACATGAAATTCATAGGGTAAGTAAAAATAACGCAAAAATAACTCTTATTGTACCTCATTTTTCTTCTATGTATACATGGATTGATCCTGATCATAAAAAATCATTTGCATATACAACATTTGATAGTTTCACTAAAAAACATGGTAATTACGATATTAAAAAAATACCTTTTAAAATCCTAACTAAAAAGTTAATCTATGAAGATACAAATGCACTTAAAACTAGATTTAAAAAAGGAATATTCAGAAAAGTTTGTTTAAGTTTAATTTTCGTTATAAGTAAAATTGTAGAACAAATTGCAAATTTATCTCCATTATTTTGTGAAAGAGTTTGGTGTTACTATGTAGGTGGATTCAATTCAATACAAATTGAATTAAAAGTTATAAAATGATTGATGTAATTATTCTTCAACTTAAATCTGGAGATTATATTGAGAGAAGAATTAAGCCTTACATTCCTCTTTCAGCACTTAGTTGTGTCTCAAAATTAACTGACAAATACAATATTAAAATAATTGATCTTCGCGTGACTAAAAATTGGAAAAAAGTACTTATTTCTTATCTTAAAGATAATCCAATATGTGTTGGTATGACATTAAAAGTTGGCAAATATATCAAATATGGTTTAGAAGCTGCTAAAATAATAAGGCAACATTCAAACACCGTTATTGTAGCAGGTGGAATACATCCAAGTTTAATGCCAAAACAAACGATAGAAAATGAACTAATTGATATTGTAGTATGTGGTGAAGGAGAAGATACTTTTTCTGAACTTGTAAATACACTAAAAAGTAAAAAAAATCTTAATTTGGTTAAAGGCATATGGTATAAAGAAAAAGGAAAAATAAAAAAGACTTCTTCTAGAATATCAACAAATTTCAACAATTTACCAGAAATCCCATACAATTTAATCAATATGAATAATTATTTCAATGAAAATGGTAATGATCGAGAACTAATTATGGAAACCTCACGTGGTTGCCCAAACAGGTGCACTTTTTGCTATAATACTTATGTGAATCGTGGAAAGTGGAGATATCTTTCTGAAGAAAAATTAATATACAGAATTAAATATTTAATAAACAAATATAAAATTAATTCATTTGCTTTTATTGATGACAATTTCTTTACAGATAAATCTAGAGTAATTAGATTCGCAAATAAAATAATTGATGAAAAAATTAATATTAAATGGAGTGCAGGTGGCTTAGATGTAAATACTGCCTATTCTTTAGATGAAGATTTTATAAATTTAATAGAAAAAAGTGGATGTATAAATGTAGTTATTGGTGCCGAAACAGGTTCAAAAAGAATACTAAAAGATTTAAAAAAAAATGGAACACTTACAAAAATTATAGATTTTAATAGAAGAATAAAAAAACATAAGCTAAGACCTAATTACTTCTTTTGTGTAGGGTTTCCTAATGAAACCATGGATGACTTAAAACACACAACAAAATTAATTGTCAAACTATTACAGGAAAATAATAAAGCATCTATTGCAAAAATATTTTGTTATAATCCAATTTTCAATGAACAGCCAGAATTAATAAATAAATATGTAAATTATGATGGTTGTAAAAAACTTGAAGATTGGATAAAACTTGATTGGAAAACTGCAAACTTTCCATGGATCTCAAAAAAATTCAAAAAATGGTCAGAATCTCTCTATTTTTTATCCTTATTTTTAGATGAAAAAGATGAAAGCTCATTAAATAATTCTAAATCAAGATTTTTATCTAAACTCATGAATATTTATAGACATGTTGCATTATTTAGAATAAAATACAACATATACGGTTTTATGATTGAAAAATATATATGTGAAAAGATTGAAAAAATATGAATATTTTATCCCCACTATCAAACGTATCTGAAACTATTCCCTTAATTAAATCTGGAGCTGATGAGTTATATTGTGGAATTCTTTCAAATAACTGGAAAAGTAGCCATAATAAAATATTTACACCTAATCAACGTTCACCAAGTAGTGCAAATTTAAAATCAATTAATGAACTAAAAAAAGTATCTGAACTTACTCATAAATACAATAAAAAAGTATACTTAACCTTAAATAAACAATACACAAAAAAAGAGTTTATCACAGTAAAAGAAGAACTACCTAAAATAATAAACACAGAAATAGATGCAATTATAGTATCAGATATTAAATTAATCATGCATCTTAACAGAATTGATACTGGAATTAATTTACATCTATCAACTATTGGAGCAGTATTTAATAGTGAAGCATGTAATTTCTTAAAAGATTATGGGATTAAAAAAATAACATTTCCAAGACATATACCAATTAATGACATGGAAATAATTATCAAAAAAGTAAAAGGCGTAAAGTTTGAAGCATTTATTTTAAACGGACTTTGCAAATACATTGAAGGATTCTGCTCATATTATCATGGATTAGAGAAATCCGTCGCAAACAAAGATGATGCTATAAGACGAAAAGTTAAAGAAATACTATCTTCTAATTTTACAAAATCAATTGCAAAAAATATTCCATCCAAGATTATACAAATAGCATCAAATCAAAATTGGATTAAGCAAAGTGATCCTTGTGAATTCAAATGTTCTTCCAATATTAAAATACCTACTCAAAATAACAAAACAATGATAGACTGTGGAGCATGTTCTATATACGATTTGAAAAATGCAGGAGTTAATTCTATTAAAATTGTAGGGCGTGAAAATGTAACTCAAAAAAAAATTGAAGATGTAAAATTCATAAAAAATATGAAAAAATATCTTCATTCAAAAGATAAAAATGAATTTATAACTAGATCAAAAAAAATAAGAGAAAACTTTCTAGGAAGTAACTGTAAACTTGGAAGGTGTTACTATTGAACACAGAAATTGAAAAAGCGATATATATAAGAAATATTTCAGAACTTAAAAAGATACCTAAGAACTATAATCGTATATATTTTGGAAAAGAACTATGCGCGGATCATTTTCCATCAATTAATACAATTAAGGAAATTTTAGAATTTTCCAATTTACATAACATGAAATTTAGTTTATTAACACCTATTATTCATGAGCATAATATTGAAAAAATAAAAAAAATACTATCTTGGATTAAAAAAATTGCTGACATTGAAATAATTATCAATGATTATGGTATAATAAATAGTATCAAAAAAAGTAAAGCAACACTTTCTTATGGAAGACTATTAAATAAGTTCAAAAAAGATCCACGTATTATTAGCCTTAATATTTCTGAATCACAAAAAATAAATGATATGTACTTTGATGATGAAGGAATATTAGATTTTTTCAATGAAAATAGGATTTCACGAATTGAACTTGATAATTTAATAGAAGGAATTAATTTTACTATTCCTAATAAGATCAAAGCATCACTATATGTTCCATATGTACACATTTCTGCACAAAAATGCATTTGGAAAATTAATAATAGTTGCAATGAACAATGTAAAAATACAAAAATACAAAAATTTAAACAATTTAAAACTCCAATATATTATACTGGAAAAGCTCAGTTTATTAAAAATAATAAGATACCAAAATATCTTTTAGAAAAGGGTATAGATAGAATTGTGCACATGTTAAATCCTCCACTTTAACTATCTCATACTAAATGCAGGATAAACATATACAATATTCTACAATGTCCGTAATTTTCTAAGTGATTGATAAAAATACCTTCTAGGGTTTCTCAATAATTCTAATTCGTAACCAGTTCTGTTTCTAAAATATGAAAAAACTCGTAACAATAACATAAATCGCGAGGGAATACTTAAAAATAATTTAGTACGATACATAAATTTAGCTAGACGTTTAGATACTAGTAACAAAGTAAGTAAATTTTGATATTTCATGGTTATTTCCTTATGAATTTTATTGTCTAATATAAACAAAGTTTTCTTATTTGGTTTAAGTTCAAGCTTTCTAATTGATTTCTTATCCAAAATTCCATGTTTATACGCAATATCAACAATTGTTGTTTTTGGAAAATAATTTATCCAAGGCATACATAATCCTGCAGGAGTATATTTACAAAAAAACTCAAACGCTTCTTTCATATGTTTTGAAGTTGATGAAGGTAAATCCATAATCAAATCAATAATACATCTAATCTTATAGCGATTAAGTAAAATAATCATTCGTTTAACATCTTCATTAGTTTCTTTTCTATTAAGAATTTTAGTTCTTAAATTTTCATTAATATTTTGAAGTCCAATTGCAACTTGTTTACAATTACTTAATTTCAAAGCTTTTACACTTTTTACAGTTACATTTGTCGGATGAGCAATACAAACATAAGGAACATTAACTTTTTGATACAGTTTACAAAATAATTCTAATCTACTTAACTCTCGCACAAAATCATCATCTATAATCCTAATAAATTTAATTTTATATTTTTTCTTAGAATCAGCTAATTCAGAAACAGCATTTTTTACGCTTCTTCTCCTAATATAAGTATTATTATTTGGATAAATATTTTTATAGACGTCATGGTTGCAATAGGTGCACCTGTTTGGACACCCTCTAACAGTCAGTATTGTATATCCAGTAATAAATGGTTGTCCGTGCTTTTTATATAATTCTTTATCAGGATAAGGAAGTTTATCTAAATCTTGAAATATTGGACGAACAGAATTTTTAATAATTAATCCATTTTTTTTAAACCAAACATTCTTAATTGAGTAATTAATATTTCCAGATTCAATATTATTCATCAAATCAACTACTGCAAAATCTCCTTCCCCTACAACTACATAATCTACAAATTTATTTTGTAATACTTCTTCAGGCATTGAGGTCACATGAATTCCTCCAAAAACAATTGGAACATTCATTATTTTTTTAATTTCAGATGAATATTCACATGCCCAAGAATAATCAGCAGAAACTACTGAGAAAAGTATCATATCTGGTTTGTAACGTTTTAAATCATCAAAAATTTTTTTTTTGAAACTAAAAAATTTACCAAGATATTTTTTTGAATAAAATAAATCATCAAATAATTGAGGATCATAGAATAACCGAGTACTATGTCCTTCTTTTTTAAGCATAGATGAAAGCATCTCAATACCAATATTTTCAAATGTCGCATACATAAAAGCAACTTTCATTTTATCTTTCCTCGTGATTTACAAGTCAATAGATGATGAGATGCAAATGGCTTTAAAACTGAAATATTTAATGGCCCTCCTAAAGAGAAATCAACAGAAAAAAGATAAGATAAGTACTTAAATGTCTTTGTAACAAAAGGGATATATAATCCAACACATTCTTTTTCTAGGATATCAAATCTTTGTTTTAATATTTGAGTAAAATCTTTATCTGAACATGGAACATTATATTCTGAAGAATATGGTCCCCATTGGTTCGGTATACTTACATAAAAAATAGAGCCCCTTTTCATTATTCTACTGATTTCGTCTATTGTTTCATAATCTTTTGTATTAGTTATCATTTCTAAACATGTAATAGTATCAAAACTTTGATCTTTGAAAGGAACGTTTCTTGAATTACCAGCAACCAGATTCAATGATTGACCTGATTTACGCTTAGCTAGTCTTAAAGCGGAAAAAGACTGGTCAAAACCAGTAAGATTAAGATAACCATTGTTCTTAAATCTACTAAGGAATGAACAATTACCACATCCTATATCGAGTATATTTCCTTTTACTTTTTTTGAAGAGATTCTTCTTTGAAGAAATTTAATCTCTGTAAAATTATTAATTTTAGTTTTCTGCTGTAATTCAAAGACCCTATTGAAGAATTCTGGAGATTTATTACATTTCCTACAATACCCTATTCGAATATATTCAGGAGAGATTATATTTGAATTACACTTTTGACATTTCATGTTAATTTTAATGGCCAGAATCTTAAAACAAATCAATGCAGGTACTAAAAAGATAATATCTTCTATTCTTAACAAAATATTCCAAAGCCGTTTAGTTATTTGCAAATAGATGACCATTTTCTTTTATATTTTCCAAAGAGTACTAAAGTATAAAACCTTATACATTCCAACCAGAAATCCCTAAACCCTGGAGATTTTCTATCAGAAAATAATACTTTCTTCAAAGTGTTTAGGTTAAAAAGTGAACCCATATAGGATTTTATCAGCTGCTTTTCAATGAATTTACTATGTGGGTGGATAAATGATTTACCTTGATTATAATCATCAAAAGAATCCTTTTTTATTAATGGCTGCATACTTGTTCCTAAATAAGGTCTTAATATTGAATATGAAGAAAGATTAACTTCTTTTGAAAGTGCAATTGTTTTTTTAATCTCTTTAATAGATTCATCAGGATAACCAAACATAAAAGCACCATGTAGAATGATATTACTTTTCTTGATAATCTCGATTGCTTTCCTATTGATTTCAACTGTATTTGGCTTATTCAATTTCTTAAGAATTTTATCTGAACCAGATTCAAAACCAATACTGATTATTTGACAATTAGCTTCACATAATGCACGTACCATCTTCGGGTCTTGAACAATACTGTTTGCTGTGAGTGATACAGACCAAGGGAGATCATATCTCTTTTTTTTTAATAGATTACAGATTTCGATGACTCTTTCTGTATCAACACCAAAATTAGCATCAATTAATCTGATAAATTCAGCACCTTGATCTTTAAGCAACAACATTTCATGTACAACACGTTTAGTTGATTTTGATCTCCATGTATTCTTCCAAAAGGCTACATCAGAACAAAATATACATTTATGAATACAGCCCCGACTGGTTTCCATATTGTAATATCTACCCTGAAAAGTGTTATATAAAGATGGATCAATCAAATCCCATGAAGGTATTTTGAGATTGTCAAGATTCTTGATAAAATGTCTTGGTTCAGTAACAATAATTTCATTATTTTGTTTAAAAGCGATACCTTTGACTTTCTTTACATTCTTGTCCTCAGAATTGAGTTGGTTTATCAGATCGACAAAAGTGCGTTCTGCTTCATACATTACAATATAATCAAAACCATTATCTAAATACGATTCATAATCAAAAGTTGCATGATTCCCCCCAGATATAATACGTATACTCGGACTTACACTTTTTATCCACTTAGCAAGTTCAATAGTATTTTTCTTATTCATGGTCCAATTAGAAGATATGCCAATTACATCAGACCATGAAATAAACTTTCTTAGTTTATTTTTAGAGGTATCTTTCATTGCAAGATCTAATATTTTGACTTTATGTTTATCTCTTATTTCAGAAGCAAGACTCAATAACCCTAAAGGAGGATTCTTAAAATTATTAAATGGTTTAATTGGTGCAGTCATCAATAGTATATTCATTGTATTCACCCACTGAACATAAATATTCAATTAAAAAGTGATATTAAAGGTATAAATTTATTAATCTTAATAAATAATATAAAATTAATCAATAAATTGAATCAAAATGAGAATTGATCTGATTGCTCCTAATGAAACAAGAATCACAGGTGATAGACTTCCATTTCTTGGTCTATTATTAATCGCTTCTGAATTAAGAAAATATGATTATAGAGTTAAATACATAGACGCACTTGCATTAAAACTTGAGGAAAGTGAATTATTCAAGAAGATATTAGTAAATAAGCCAGAAATAATAGGCATTTATCATACAATAACAAATGAGCAATATGTTCTGAATCTATTGAGAAAAATAAAGAATAATAGAGAAACTAAGAAAATAATCATAATCCTAGGAGGACCGCAAGCAAGCTCTACTTATACCAACTTCTTCAAACAAAATAAAGAACTTATAGATTACATGTCATTTGGCGAGGGAGAAACAACTTTCAAAATATTAGTGGATTCAATTAAAAATGGTGAGAGCCTCAATAAAGTAGAAGGAATTGCTTATAAGAATAATAATCAGATTATAATTAATAAAAGAAGAAGTATGATCAGCAACATAAATAAGATAGCATTTCCTGCATACGATCTTCTGCCTGAATTAAAATATTATAGTGCAAGGTCAAGAACAAAAAATTTCATGACGATCAACACAAGTAGGGGTTGTAAAGAGAAATGCATTTATTGTCATAAATCAACCTTTGGATATTCAATACGCTTCAATTCTCACCAATATGTTACAGAACTCATTAGATTCTTGACAAAAAAATATAATATAAAAGAACTAATGGTTGTTGAAGATAATTTTGCTGATGACTATAATAGAGCAATAAAGATTGCGAATACAATCAGAGATAATTTTAATATACAAATCAAGTTCATGACAGGCATACGTATTAACACGCTTGACAAAAAACTTCTTATTGCTCTAAAGAAAGCTGGCTGTTACCATTTCTTATTTGGTCTTGAATCAGGAGACAAAGATATGAGAGAAAGAATGAAAAAAGTGATTGATATTCCGCATACAAAAAAAGTGATCAAATGGGCAAGAGAACTAGAGATCTCAACAACAGCAGGTATTATTATTGGTCTTCCAGGTGAAACAAAAGAATCCTTTAGGAAAACAATAGATTTAATCAAAGATCTTAACCCTAACTATGCTACATTCTTTTGGTTCATGCCTTTACAAGACACAGAGAGTTTTAATCTTGCCTCTAATAATGGGAATTTTACAAAAGATTATCCGATTGATTCTTTCATAAAGCCTAACTGGATCCCTAATGGATGGAGCAAAGGTAATCTAAAAAGAGCGCGAAGTAGTGCATTAAGGGAATTTTACTCAACAAAAAAAAAAATATGGCTGGGATTGAAAGTAATAAAGAATTCAACTTTGCGTGAGTTTATTTTCAGAGTTAAAGATTCATTCACTTTATTTGCAAGATAAGTGGATAATATTTATAAAACTGTTTTCAATATCTGATTTCATGAAGATTTTATTGCTTGCTACTCCTGAAGAAACAACAGTAATAGACAAAACACCTTTCATGGGATTATTATATATTGCTTCTTGCCTTAGAAAATATGATTATGATGTATCATATATTGATGCTTATGCACATAGTTATTCCACTAAAGAGATAATCAGAAAGATCAAAAGAGAGAGACCAGACATAGTAGGACTATTTGTCTCAATCACTAATTTACCTACAGTAATCAAAATAACCAGAATCTTAAGAGAAATTAATGTAAAAATAGTTCTTGGAGGTCCTGAGATAACAAGTTCTTACAGGAAGTTTACACAAGAACACAAAGATCTTTTTGATTTTATTATATATGGTGAAGCAGAAGAGACATTCGGAGAACTTATTGATGTTCTAAGCTCAAAAAAATATGAGAAACTTCCTCATGTTAAAGGTTTGATTCATAAAGATAATGGTTCAATAATAGTTAACAAAAAGAGAGATTATATCAAAAATATAAATTCATTACCTTTTCCTGCATGGAACTTGATTTCAGATTGGAATGTTTACAGGATAAAGTCTAAATTTCGAAGATTTATGACATTAACTACAAGTAGAGGTTGCCAAGAAGCGTGTACATTCTGTCATAAAGAAATTTTTGGACACAAAATGAGGTTCAGGTCAGCCGAGAATGTCATTGAAGAAGTAAGATCACTTGTCCATAAATATGATATAAAAGAAATAGATTTTGTAGAGGACAATTTTGCACAAGATTACAAAAGAGCAATAAAGATTGCTAAGGGAATAAAAAATAATTTCAACATTGCAATTAAATGTATGACTGGAGTAAGAATCAATTGTATTGATTTCAAACTTCTAAAGGAACTGAAAAAAGCAGGATGTTACCATGTGTTCTTTGGCATTGAATCAGGTGATCCATACATAAGAAAAAGAATGAAAAAAAGAGTTGATATTGAAAAAGCTGAGAAAGTAATAAAATGGTGCAGGAAGTTAAATATCTTCACAACATATTCAACAATCATTGGATTCCCAGGAGAAACAAATAAGTCTTTTAGAAAGTCTGTCAAATTAATGATGAAACTCGATCCAGATTATGCTACTTTCAACTGGTTTCTTCCATTGCCAAGCACAGAAGGATATGAAATGGCAAAAAAAGAAGGATGGTTCACTAAAGCGTATCCATGTGACTCTTATTTGGAACCTGTTTGGGTACCGAATAATTGGGATTATAAAGATTTCAGAAGACTTCCTTCAATTGCGTTCAAAAAATTTTATAATTATAGAAAAAGAATAGGGCTTGCGATAAAGATATTACGTTATTCGTCGTTCCATGAACTTAGAATGAGAATTATTGAATCATGGAGACTTGCTGCAAATTACTCTAAGGATTAGATAGGAACTTTAGGCTGAAAAATAATTCTATCCACACCAGATTTCTTCATATCAATAATCTTCTTTTCACAAATATCATTGATATAGAATTGAGTATTACCTTTAAGAATTACAGGCAGTTCAAGATTATCATTTTTCAATTCAAAAGTATATTTTTGACATTCTTTTTGGCATTCTCCTAATGATGCATAATAATCAGATGAGTCTTTTTCACAATCCTTAGTCATGCACAACCTTGTAGTGGACAAAAAGACATAAGGAGTATAGACAGATGCGCTTAAATTAGATTCTGCTAAATTAATTGAGACACCATGTAAGGGAATGTCATATTCAACTCTGTTAATTCTTATGTTTTTTAGCACATCAATAGAAAATGAATTTAAACATGAATTTTCCAAATACTCCTTGCAGTCTTTCTCCATATATCTAAGAAGAGATTTTATTCTTGGATCTTTTTTCATATGATTGAGTACTCTTCCGATAATAGGTTGTAAATTTTTGTAATTCATATTTAACATATGAAGAACACCATAGTCATTCACAATAATCTCATATTCTTCTTTGTTGTTTTCAAGAATATCAAATATTTTTTTGAGTTTAACCAAACCTTTGTCTGTTACGTAAGGTGTTAATAACGTAAGTTCCAACCCATTATCTTTCGCAAACTTAATTACATCTTTTATTTCATCAGTAGAATGTATTAATTTTTCACAGAATTCAGTACCAAAGTATAGTCTTGTAAATTTATAGTCTTCCTTTCTATCTTTATTCAAATCACTTACCGTCTTCAAATCAGACAATCTGTTAATCAGTATTGCATATTCCATTTTTATTTAAGAATTTAGGATAAAAACAGTTTGATGGGTTGCATTTTATAACTTTCTCAGAATCATGAAATAAATTCTTTAAATATTCTAACTTTTCTGAGTCTTTATGTTCTTTATGTATTATATCAATAGCTTTCCTAATCAAAGTAACATCTTTAACCTTCTTGTTAAGTGGAAATCTTCTTCCTGCAATCTTAATTATATCCAAACCCATTCTATTAAAATCAACAAGTCCGCAGACACCACATTCTGTATGCTGTATCTTATTCTTGAAAGTAGAATTGATTCGTGAATTCATATTTTTCAGGACTATATTCTTATTTTGAGAATCAGACTCAACTAAATTAATATTATAAGAACTTAAACAAGGGGGTGTATCTCCATAACCAACCTTATTCTTAAAAAAATTAAGCAAAAAATTAGGCTGATGTTTTATGAAACTCAAAAGATTGCTATGTTTACTTATCATTCTTGTAAGAAAACCTAACTTTGACTTCTTGTAATAATTAAGATTATGCTGAAAGTTACAAAAAGCCTCAACATTTATGCATCTAGTATTCATGACAAACGCTTCAAGTTCTATCTTTCTATTATTATTTTTCAGTGACTCTTTAATCGCTTTAATCTCATCAATAGAAAGCAATCTTTCCAAAGTGATCCTTGATATATTATAATCCTCATAAAACAGGCATGCTTTAATATTCTGTACACTACAGATTGTGCTTAAATGAAGTTTAACGTCATTATTCATCTTACCTAATTTAGAAATAAGTCCAAGATCAGAGACGATAAAACCATCAATACCAAGATTAACACATTTCTCTGCTATTTCTATTAGCTTTGGAAATTGTTTATCTATGTAATAAGAAGTGTTCAGAGTTAAATAAACTGGTTTATGATGGCTATGAGCTGTTTCAACTGCTTCCTTTAAATCATTAAGGTCTTTGAAATTTGCATAAGCCATTGACCTTGCATTTAAATTGAAGAGCTGATATCTGTTCTGCCATTCCTTTGAATGAAGTCCACAATAAAATTCATCAGCACCTGCTTCAGCTAGCTTCTCTACTTCAGTAATGTTGGATATTGGTGCAAGTATTTTCATGATTAATTCCTATGAATAAATAAGTTTAAGTAATATCAGACCTTTCTTAAAATCATTAAACAACTCTTTTAAGGTTCTGCTAAGTAAAGTATCTTTTATAAATCCTAGTCTAAAGTAAAAAGCTCTGTAAGCTTTTTGCTGATAATATTTAAGTTCTTTAGATGATATTCCAGGCAATTGAGTATTGTGAGAATAATATGTAGTAAGTAAAGGATTATTACAATCAATTAGCTCTATGCCTTTTTTATTAAGTGCAAGATCCCACATTTCAGTACCTGGTATTGGTGTTGCAATACTAATTTGCACAAAATTAAGAGGGAGTTTCTTTAGAAGATTTATTGTTTTCATAATATCATCTTTTGTCTCATGAGGTAATCCAATGATAAAAGATCCTTTTACATAAAGTTTGTATTTTTTTGCAAGAAGGACTGCTTTTTTTACTTGTTCAAGAGTAATATCTTTTTTGATAATGTCCAATATTTTTTGGCTCCCAGATTCAATTCCATAAAAAATACATTTACATCCGGCTTCTTTCATTTTCTTAATCTTTTGTTCAGTGATATTATCTACTCGAGAAGCAATCTCCCATTTTATCTTTAATTTTCTTTTAATAATATAATCACAAATTGTTTCAAGACGATTATCTAAAACCGTAAAGAACTGATCATAAAAACTGAGATACTCGGCGTTATGCTTTTTCACTACATGTTCTATCTCCGCGACAATATTTAAAGGATTTCTTAACATAATAGTCTTATCAACAAAATTACCAATTGAACAAAAAATACAATTATATTTACAACCTTTTGAGAGTATTAATGACATTGATTGCTCACCAAAGTTTGCACTTTTATATTTTCTAAAATCAATCTGTGTGTAATCTGGAAAAGGCAATGTATCCATATTTGTAATCTTCTTTTGAGAACTGTTTGTAATTATCTTTGATAATTTATCACTTAGAGATTTATAGATTATTCCTTTTATTTGAGAAAAATCTTTTCCTTCAAGAATCTCTTTAAGTGTGATATAGCCTTCACCATATGCAATAATATCTATTAATCCTGATTCCAGGTGTTTTGATATCTTATTACTTTCAGGACCTGTCGAAAAGTGCATACCTCCAAGTATTACTTTAGTGTCGCTATTTGTCTCTTTGATTAATCTAGAGAATTTCACACATTGGTCAAGTGTAGAAGAAATACAACTGATTCCAACAAACTTGGGTCTATGTCTTTCTATAAGTGATTTAATATAATCAGTATCTTGTGAATCAGTTATTTTAACTGAAAAACCATATTTCCTAAGAAAGCTTGAGAGCATCATTAGATTGTAAGGTGGTTCATTGAAATGTTTCTCTACATCCTTCTGCTTCATAGGTCCATAAAAGTTCACTTTTGGATAAAGTAAGATAATATCAATCATTTTCTTAGATATAGTGTCTAATTATTGAAGATTGATTAATTCGTTTAAAAATATTTGGAAAATGAATTTTAATGTTGAGAATTACAAAAACATTAAAATTAGTTTGGTGTTCATAAGATAAAATATGAATAAAATTAGTTTATTAACCAAGAATATTAACTTTGATGAATCTTTTATCAGGTTATATGAATCATTAAGAAAAACATACTCTTCTGATTCAGCTATATTAGAAAGCGTTAAAGGTGGACGATTCTCATATATCTGTCTTGAGCCTTTTATTACTTTTAAGAGTAAGGGCTCTGATATTAAGATAATCAAAGAACATAATATAATATCAATTAAAGGCAATCCAATTGAAGAATTAAGAAACCTAATGAATGAATTTAAAATTGAGAGTTCTGCAAAAGACCTTCCATTCTTCTTCGGAGGAGCAATTGGTTATTTTGGTTATGATCTTGTTCATTTCATTGAAAAGTTACCTAAAACAGCAAAAGATGATCTAAAACTTCCTGATTGTTACCTTATTTTTCCAAGAAAAATTCTTGTATTAGATAAGAAAGAAAAAAATGTACATATCATAATTATTAAACAATCAGACATGGATGAAAAAGAGTTAGATGATATTATTAATCAAATAAGAAATTTAAATAAAGGAAAAAAATTTGTATTAAACAAACAGCTTTTAGAAGATACAAAAAAATCAATCAATTCAAAAGACATTAAATCTAACTTTTCTCTTGAAGAATACAAGAAAGTAATACAAAAATGCAAAGATTATGTTCTAAATGGTGATTCATTCCAGATCAAAATATCACAAAGATTAGAAGAAGATTTCAAGGACTTAGACGCATTTGAGTTATATAAGATATTAAGGGAGATTAATCCGTCACCATATTCTGCTTTTCTTGACCTTGAGGATGTAAAACTAGTAAGTTGTTCTCCTGAGCATCTTATTAAGTTAAAGGATGGAATAGCAGAAACAAGACCTATTGGAGGCACATATCCGCGTGGTAAAAATGAAGAAGATGAATGCCTTCTTATTCAAAAATTCAAGAATGATAAGAAAGAACTCGCAGAGCATACAATGCTCATAGATCTCGAAAGAAATGATCTTGGTAAGGTGTGTGAATTTGGAACAGTTAGAGTGAACGAACTGATGACAATTGAAAAATACTCACATCTGTTGCATATTGTAACAAACATAAAAGGAAAGCTTGACAAAGACAAAGATTGTTTTGACTTATTCAAAGGAATGTTCCCAGGTGGCACAATAACTGGCTGTCCAAAAGTAAGGACAATGGAAATAATAGACGAACTTGAACCAGTCACAAGAGGGCCTTATACAGGCTCAATAGGTTTTATAAATTTCAATAAAGAAATCAATCTAAATATTACAATCAGAACAGCAGTCATATGCAACGACAAAGCATATATCCAAGTTGGAGGTGGTATTGTTGCTGATTCTGATGCAGAAAAAGAATATGAAGAAACAATCCATAAAGGAATGGCTCTTGTTGAAGCAATACACTATCTTAAAGAAATTAAAAAGTAAAATGATATTGATAATAGATAATTATGATTCGTTCACATATAACATAGTCCAAAGATTGGGAGAATTAGGAGCTGAGTCTATTGTATATAGAAACGATAAGATAACAATTGAACAAGTTAAAGAATTAAACCCAGATAAGATTATCATTTCACCTGGACCATGTACTCCATTAGAATCAGGTATTTCAAATGAAATTATAAAACAATTCTATAAAACAAAGCCAATATTAGGGATATGCCTTGGCCATCAATGCATAGGGCATGTTTTTGGAGCAAAAATAATAAGGGCATCTAAAGCGATACATGGCAAAACTTCAGAGATAAAGCATGATAATTTAGGATTATATAAGAATATAGAAAATGGATTTAAAGCAACAAGATATCATTCTCTTATGATAGATAAGAATAATTTCCCTAACTGTCTAAAAATTAGTGCAGAGAACAAAGATGGTTTAATTATGGGTGTTAGGCATAAGGATTTTCCAACAGAAGGAGTACAGTGGCATCCAGAATCAATCATGACTGAAATAGGCCTTAGATTTCTAAAGAATTTTATAGATTTATAATTATTTAATATTAACATCAGTAAAATGAACAAAAAAAAAATAGTATCTATAATAGTTCCTACTTACAATTCAGAGAAAAACATAGTCAAATGTATTGAAGCAATAAAAAGTTCAGATTACAATGAAATAGAAATTATTGTAGTTGATGATTGTTCTAAAGATAGTACTGTCAAACTGATTAAGAGTAAATTCAAAGAAAGTGTAAATTTAAAAAAGCTAGATAAAAATAAAGGTCCTGCTCATGCAAGAAATTTAGGGGTAAAATATTCAAAAGGATTATATTTGTTATTTATTGATTCTGATATTCTTATAAAGAAAGATACAATCACATTAATGATAGAAGCAATTAATCATAATAAAAGATCAGTGATTTCACAGTATTTTAGTTCAGATTACAAATACAATAGCAAAATAAGTGAATTCAATAATCTATTTGATGTTTTTTTAAAAAATGAACAATTCAAAGATACCCTACTTCCAAACACTTCATGTTTAATGATTAAGAAAGAAATCTTTAATGAAATTAAATTTAATGAAAAAATAAAATATGCGTGTATTGAAGATCTAGAATTTGGCTTGAATCTAAGAAAAAAAGAATATAAAGTTATCATGAACAAAGATATTAGTGTAGATCATATCAAAGAATATTCTTTTATATCACTAATTAAGATGATTTTAACAAAGTCATTCTACAGAATCAAATTATTAAAAAAGTCAAGATTAATGGCAACAAATCATATTCCTAAAAATTCAATATTATTGTTTTTATCCTTGATTGTTATGTTCTCAATGTTCATTGCTTATGGTTTAAATGCTTTTATTTATTCTGTTTTTAGTTATTTGATTATTTTCACAATAATAAACATTAGATTCATACGATTTATATCTCAAAGGACCAATTTTTTAAACGCAATATATTTTATCTTTCTTAGTTTAGTATACGTAGTTACCTGGACAATAGGTTCATTGTTAGGTATGATCAAGAAATAACATGATAAAACAAGAATTGTCCTATCTATTACAAGGATATGCTCAAAAAATAACTAAAAAAAAACCAATAGAAATAACTCTATTTGTGACAAATAAATGTAATGCAAATTGCATACATTGTTTTTATTATAATAAATTGAATAATAAAAAAGAAAAAGAGCTTTCTTTGGATGAATTTAAGAAGATCTCATCAAATATAGATTCATTCTCTAAACTTTTGGTAAGTGGAGGAGAACCATTTCTTAGAGAAGACCTAGTTGAAATATGTAAAACATTTCATATTAATAATAAAGTCAAGGAAATAAGAATACCTACAAATGGATATTTCACAAAGAAGATATATGATTCAGTTAAAGAAATTGTTAAAGAATGTCCTGATTTAAAATTAGTGATTCAGTTATCTATTGATGGCTTAAGATCAGAACATGACAAGATAAGAAATCTAAATAATTCATTTAACAATTTGATTCAGACTTATTATGAACTAAAGAAAATTAAGAATAAAGAAAAGAATATTGACATCACTTTCTGTTTCACTTTATCAAAATTGAATCACAAAAATACAAAGAAAGTCTATGACTTTGTCCTTAAGAAATTAAATCATGATAAGATTGGAACAATATTAATAAGAAATGATGTTAAAGACCAAGATATTAAACATTTTGACTTATCAGATTATTCTAAAAATTACTATAAGAAAGATAATAAATGGTCTGTTAACAATATCATATTCAGAAGATTAATACTAAAATCATTAAGATCAAAAAAAAGAATATTTCCGTGTAATGCAGGTACATTAAACGCAGTAATAACAGAGACAGGTAAAGTTTATGC
>Ga0187833_10001916_pt1 | contig 23076 bp, 20 predicted proteins | sample ETNtaG_37_FD_167968 | JGI IMG/M metagenome (GOLD analysis project Ga0187833, IMG submission 167968) | Marine microbial and viral communities from oxygen minimum zone, Eastern Pacific Ocean - ETNP2014_SV_400_PacBio MetaG (Illumina Assembly) | ecosystem: Environmental > Aquatic > Marine > Hypoxic...
GTACGGTTCCAGCGCCCGCGCGATCCGGATTGCCCCTTCGGTCTTGAAGTGGTAGTTGATGTCCAAGAGGATGTCGACGTCGGGTCCGACTGCCTCACGCATGACCGAAACCTGCTTCTCGACGTGTCGAACGAGTTCGGTGTCGGCGCGCTGGTCGTGGTTCAGCCCGTCTCTGCCTTGCGTAATTCCGCGAGGCGGGTCGCCGGGCCAGAGGATGTTCGTCTTGAAGGCGTCGTAGCCACGTGCAGGCGCCTCTTGCGCCGCGGCGGCGACGGCGTCCCAGTCGCGCAACGGTTTGTCGGGCGCCAGTTCGGGACGGTTCGCCCGCGCCGAGGCGAGATGGGACCAGTAGACTCGCTGCTTGTCGCGATACGGTCCTCCGAGCAGGTTGTTGACTGGCACTCCCATCGCCTTGCCCTTGATGTCCCAGCAAGCGAGTTCGATGCCGGCGATGCCCATCTGCGTCAGCCCACCGGGCGCCTGTCGAAGGGTGCGGTACATGTCGAAGTACAGCTTCTCGACGGCCTCCGGGTCTTTGCCAACGACGAGGGGCTTGAGGTCTTCAATCAGGCCGACGAGCGCGTGGGCGGCGACGCCCGACCCGAACTCGCCGTAGCCGGTGATCCCTTCATCGGTCCGAACGGCCGAGAAGAGCCAGGGACGGCGCCCTCCATCGACTACGAAAGTTTCGACGTCCGTGATTTTCATGTTTCGAAGCCTCCAAGGCGGTCTGCGGGTCACATACAATATCGGTCGCCGATTCCCAGCCGATCGTGCCAGAGGTGTGGGCTTCGACACGATAGCGCGCCTATTGTACATGACAGACAAATGCTCGGAGACGCTGAAATTTGAGCGAATTGGCACGGTGGTCGGCTTGTTGGGGTGGTCCGAGAGGTCCCGACAAAGCCGAGGTCCCGATGCGTCGGGACGTCCAAATGACAGCTCGCTTTCAGGCACGATTTGAGTGGCAGGCGTTGCCCAGCGCCTGCCTTGAGTGCGTCGAAAGGGCGAACGGACAGGGAGCGGGACAGGTGTGTAGGGCGACCCTTCGACGGGCTCAGGGTGAACGGATTTGGAGGTGGAACCTCGCCTACGTCCGTTCGTGATGAGCTTGTCGAACGACCTTGACCCGACAAGTTTCGCAGGCGGAACCAGTACTCGTGATCAACGGTTGCTTCCAAGTAACGGCTCACCTTCAGGCACGATTCAGATGGCATCCATCGCCGTTGCTGCCTCATGCATTGTCCGCCGTGCGAACATAACGTTGCTTCCTAGTAAAGGAGAAACCAGCGCCGTTCGCGGTTAACCGTCCGAATGCCAGTACGGCGCCCAGCTTCCTGCTGGATTCGGGTATCGGATGTGGGTCTGGTCCGAACTGTGTAGTTGCCCGATGCGCCCGTTGATCAGCCGTCCTTCGTCGTGACCTCGCCGTCTGGGGTGATCGACTCGACGCCCGAGGTCGACTCGAACACGACGGCGCGTACGGACGCCTCAACGCGCTGTTCCGGCTGGAGCAACAACGCTGTGCCGTTGTCGATAGCCTTCTGCAGCCCTTCGTTGGTGTAGCTGGTGAACGGCTCAAGGCCAATGTTGTACGTCCGGCCGTACCACGGGTGGCCGTAGCCGCCGCCGAGTGATTGCCAGTACCACAGGTAGCGATACACGTCCGTGGGGAACGCGACGCCGAATCCGACGCCTCGCTGTCGGTTGGTGATCGCGTACCAGCCGGCCGGCATGTCCGTGATGTACGACTGATCGTAGGACCGGATGTCTTTGGACGGCACTTTGCTCAGGTCGATCGTGCTGCCGTCGGCGGCCTCGACAATAGGCCAAGGACCTTCGAATCCGGGTTTCAGCCGGTTGTTCGGATGAAACGTTTCGTGGTGGTTCATGACCTTACCGCCTGGAACGTCGATCACGCAGTCGTCGCTCAGGAACGGCGGCCCCAGCGCGATGTGCTCGCCCCAGACGCAATGGACCGGCTCCTCGCCCTCGTTGGTCAGCACCTGATCGATCTCCAGGACCGCCGAACCAGTTGAGAGCGACAGGGTCTTCTCGAAGAAGAACGGCGTTCGATACGTTCGCACCGATAGGCGGATGCTGACCCGTTCCGGAGTGTCTTTGATGATCACGCAGTCCCAGGGCATCGTGTTGACCTCGGCGTGCAGACCCATGTCCGCCTCGCCGTACACGGACGGAAATCCACCGCCCGGCAACACCGTTTGCCATCCGCCTTCGTACACGTCCAACCACACGTTCGTCGGCGACCCGGTCGTCGGGATGAACACCCTCGGGTCGCGAACGCCCCAGGGCGAACGCCAGAGGAAATCAGTATCGGTCGGCTTGTGTACGAACTGGTAGATGTCCGCGCCCTTGTCTACGAGGATGACGATGCGCAGCAGCTCGTTTTCGATGATCGCGGTCTTGAGTCCACGGTACGTCCATGCGTCTGAAACGCGGCAGCCGTAGTTGCGCTCTAGCTGGTAATGCATGAGTTCCTCCTGGCGTATCGGAATGATGTGACCGGCGACGTCAATCTTCGCGCTGGGCGCCCATCTCTACGACAGCGAGTCGGCTGGATGCCCGACACTCCGCGTCTCGGCGATTCGGTTTGCGCGCTTGGCGAGTACGATCGGCACGGCGGCTAGCAAAATCGCCATGACGACGACCGAGCTGGCGATCAGAATCGTTGCGTCGAAGAAGAACCCTTGGGGGTACAGGGCGATGAGGAAGTCCCGTCGAGGATCGAGCTGCCAGAGGTCGTTGCTGAAACTGATCTGGTGGAAGAAGAGGAACAACCGATCGAAACCGACCAGCGACCCCAAGCCTACGAAGCCGCCCAGTGCCAGCGTCAGTATGCCGCCCATTGATGCGAACCTGCCCAGCAGCGGCAGGAACGCGCGCTTACGCATCGCGAAGCCCGCGATGACGAAGCCCAACAGGTATACCCCGGCGATCTCGGAGAGACGATAAATGCCCTTCACCAGGACTTTGACGTCCACCATGTGCAGGATCTCACGTTCGTTGAACAGGTTGACCATCGTGACTCCGCCAACCGGGACCTGGATCATGATGAACTCGGAGTCGTCGTTGAAGTACTCCCTGATCTTGCGTCCGGCTTCGAGGTAGTCCTCGCGTTCGATGTCCAGGTAGTGCCTGACTGTGTGCTCGTATTCGTCATACCCGTGCGTGTAAAGCGGCGGGAAATTCACGACCCACCGCACGTTTAACGTGATCAAGAAAACAGGAACCAGCGCGACGAAAGCCGCAACTGCGGCGATTTTCAGACCATGGGTGATTCTATTCCTATTTAGCATACGGTAGCATCTTAGGCGTCGAATTTTTGACGGTCAACCTGTCGGAGCCGGACGCGTAACCGACCTTGTCACATCCCTACCGAGGTGATCTATGCCAGAAACGATATCGTTCCCGTCAACGTACGAAGGAGTCCGCCAGCTAGTGGAACGCCTGCGCGGCCCGGACGGATGTCCGTGGGACCGTGAGCAGACTTCCGAGTCGCTGAAGCACCTGTTACTCGAGGAGTGCTACGAGCTTGTTGAAGCGATCGAAGAAAACGATCCGAGCAAGATGGTCGAGGAGCTCGGTGACGTGTTCCTGCATCTAGCCCTCCAGATCCAGATCGGGACGGAGGCGGGACGATTCACCGGCGACCAAGTATTCGGTGGAATGGTCGACAAGTACGTCCGCAGGCATCCGCACGTGTTCGGCAACGATCGCATGGAGGACGCGTCTGAGGCTGTCCCGCGTTGGGACGAGCTGAAACGAAAAGAGCGGGAGGGCTCGACCAAGTCGACGCTCGATGATCTGCCGAAGGGCATGCCCGCATTGTCTTACGCTCGAGCCGTCCAGGACCGAGCCGCCAGGATGGGCTTTGACTGGGAGGACTATCGAGGCGTGATCGACAAGGTGTCCGAGGAGTTGCGCGAACTCGAAGACGCCGAGTCATCGGAGGAGCGGGAGTCGGAGCTAGGAGACATCCTGTTCTCGGTCGTCAACGCATCGCGCTGGCTTGGGGCTGAGGCGGAGACCGCGTTGCGACTGAGCAACCGGAGGTTCTACACTCGATTTACGACCATGGAACGGCTCTGCCGCGAGCGCGGTGAGTCGTTCAAGGACCTGCCGCTGGAGCGCAAGGAGCAACTCTGGGAGGAAGCCAAGGCCATCGAGCGAGAATGAGCCCTGTTCGATTGCCTGAGAGTGAATGCTGGGTCGCCGCCAAAAGAGGAGCCGCTTACTGCCAAAGGCAAAGTGGGTTGTGGGGATTTCACCCTCTGTCACCCCACTGTTCCTTACGGGGTCGACCCAGCACCAATATCATAATCGGGCGCATGTGGCCGTGAATACGGCGCCGCCCTAATGTCCCGACTCGCAAATTCGCTCAACAATTGGCGGCGATCGATGACCCGCCGATGGGCCTCCAATGACGGCCTTCCGGTTGTCATCCTGAGCCGCAGCGAAGGATCTGGCTCGACGCGATACCTTATTTCCTACGAGGCGCCAGATTCTTCGACTTCGCTCAGAATCACTCATGGCGGTTGCCACCCTCGTATCAAATCATGAAGACTAGGCTTGGCCCTGATGGCGATAAACAAATTAAGTGGCACCGGAACAATGTGTCATTCTGAGGCCGCAGCCGAAGAATCTGGGCGCGGATCACGCCATTTTGCCTGAGCAACCCCAAACGCTTCTTTTTCTTCGGGGCGCCCATCATGACAAGAAACGTTGAGCACAACGTATTGGGTCAATGACCATAGCGGCTTGAACGATGCTTGGGTGTGGGCGGCCCTTCGACTGGCTTCCAAGTAACGGCTCCTCATCTCGCCATCCTGAGCCGCAGCGAAGGATCTGGTCGTATGCGAAAAATGTCTCCCTGCGCGGCCCAAGATTCTTCGGCTGCGGCCTCAGAATGGCGACATTTCAAGCGCCGTTGCTGTCTAATGCATTGTCCGTCCTGCGGACATAATCCCGATTGCATCGGGACTTCCAAGTAACGGATCTTATTTCAGGTACAACATGAAGTGACATTCGCATTCCCTCGGACTAGCATATCTCGGTGCATCGCGATGTGTGCCATCGATGGACAGCGTCGCAATACAGAGTCGCAGAGGAGGGTTTGAAACCCTCCCGATGCTTCGCATGGAAACAAGGTGCGAGAATGCCTATAAGCGCGGTATACACGCGTGTCAAAGGGGTTGTGTTATCGGGAACAGGCAGGAGGGTTTGAAACCTTCCCCTACGGAATTCCAGGCAACTGTACGTGTTCCAGGCACGGCGCCACTCAGTCCGTTATTGTCCCATGCATTGTCGGCTGTGCGGACATAACGTTGCTCAGGGCGAACGGATGGGTGCGCGGCTCACCGCGGACTTATGCGCGGCTTGGCCGTGATGGCGACAAGCCAATCAGGCGGCGCTGACCAATTGGCGTCGTGCTGATAACTCCGTTGAAGGCTCAGCATCGCGAGAAGCGTTACACACAACTTGTCTAATTGATGACCACTACAGCCTAAGCCGGCTCTGCCACAGCTTTTGGTCGATCTGCTCGACGACGGCGCCGACAAGCGAGTCGGCGAACGGTCCCATCAGGCGCTCGCGCAGGCCGCGCTGAGGGCGAAGGAAGATCGGGTTGCGCGGCGCTCCGGCGAGCGCGGCGGCGACGTCGATGGCTCGATCAAGGTCGCCGAATTCGTCGACCAACCCGAGTTCGAGCGCCTTGTCCGCTCGGTAGACCTCGCCGGTAGCTACGGCTCGGACGGCGGCATCGGTCATGCCTCTGGCCTCTGCCACGATTGAGACGAACGCCCCGAAGGTGTCATCGATCAGGTCCTGCATCTTCTGCTCTTCTTCGGCGGTCGGCTCTCGCCACGGGGCGCCCATGTCCTTGAACTCGCCGCTCTTATTGACGGTGATGTCGATGCCGCTGCGGTTCAACAATTCCTCGATCATGGGGCGGATCGAGATCACGCCGATCGAGCCGATGATGGCTCCCGGGGCAGAGACTATGCGCTGGGCGCCGCAGGCGATCATGTACGAGCCGGACGCGCCCACGCCGCGAATGCTGGCGACGACGGGTTTGTGCTCCGCCACGCGCAATACGCTGCGATAGATATACTCGGACGCCGTTGCGCTGCCACCGGGGGAGTCGATGTCGAGCACCATCGCCTTGATACGGGAGTCCTCTCGAATCTTGCCCAGGAGCCTGTCCATGAGAGGCGACCGGACGGCGCCGCCTATGGAGCCGAACACCTCGACGACTCCGATTCGCTGTTGCAGGCGACTCATCACAATGGACATTGGAGTTCCTCCACGGCAACGCGTACCGAGTCCGACCGCGTAGCTATACGATGTGTCCCCCGTGACCGATCAACCGAGGGTTCCAGCCCGCCTGGACGACTTCCCATGGCAAGACGCCGCAACGGTCCGCCCATTCATCATACATCCTCGTCATCTCGCGAACTCTGGTCGGTTCGGATTCTGCCAGGTTGTCGAGCTCGGTCCGGTCTTCGTCCATGTCGTAGAGTTCCCAATCTTCGCCAACCTCGGCCACCAGCTTCCACTGTCCCATCCGCACGGCGCGGCTGCCCTCGTGTTCCCAGAAAATGGGTCTGTCCCTGCGCCAGGAGTGGTTGTCCATGGCCGGCAGCAGGCTCTCACCCTCGAGCGGCGTGGTGTCGTGCCCGTTCATCTCGGTCGGGTAGACGCCCGAGGCGGCGTCGAGGCAAGTGGCGGCGATGTCGATAACGTGCGCCGGAGCGTGGACGGTGCCGGTTTCTCCTTGCCCAGACGGCCACGAAAGTATGAACGGCGTCGATATGCCGCCTTCATGCGTCCACCGTTTGAAGCGTCGGAACGGGGTGTTGCTGGCGTTGGCCCACGGGAGATCGTAACTCATGAAGGTGTCCGCGGGTCCGGGTCGGAGATCGACGATGTTCCCCATCTGCATGGAACGGCCGTCCAGCGGCGCGGCAGAGTACTTTGATGGCGTCGGGCGGATCGAGTCCTCGGCCAGGAACTCGGCGCAACCGCCGTTGTCGGAGAGGAACATGACCATCGTGTCCTGTTCAATCCCAAGCTCCCTAAGCTTATCGAGCACGCGACCGATGCCCTGGTCCATGCGATCGATCTGGGCGGCGTACGTCGCCATTCGAAGCGACTCCCACGTTGGGTTCTGCGCGTCGTTCCAAGGCGGGGAGTCGGCGTCGCGTGGAGAGATGTCCCATTTTGGATCGAGAACGCCTCTGCCTTTGAGTACTTCGTGGCGGCCCGTGCGCAATGCGTCCCATCCGGAGTCGTATTTTCCTTCGTAACGGGCGATGTCTTCTTCAAGCGCGTGCAGCGGCCAGTGAGGCGAGGTGTACGCAACGTGCAGGAAGAACGGGGCGTCCTTGGAACCGGCATCGTCTATCATGTCGGCCGCGTTGTCGCTTATGGCGTCTGTCAGGTACATGCCGTCTGTGTCGAGCGGTATGAGCTGGTCGTCTCTCATCAAGGTCATCGGATAGTAGTAGCTGCCGGCGCCGGAAACGATGCCGAAGAATCTGTCGAATCCGCGCTGGACTGGAATCGGATGTGTCGCGTCTCCGGGCGTCCAGCTTTCGGCATCAAGGAGGTTGTAACCGCCGCCAACATGCCACTTGCCCGACATGAGTGTCGTGTAGCCGTTCTCACGCAAGGATTCAGCGATAGTCACGCTGGTCTGGTTCAGGTAGCCCTGGTACGCAGGATAGCCGAGGTCCTCAACCATGTGCCCGACGCCGGTTTGTTGCGGGTTCAACCCTGTGAGCAGAGCCGCGCGAGACGGGCAACATCTTGCCGAATTGTACATCTGGGTGAATTGCAGACCGTTGTCGGCCAAGCTGTCGAGATTGGGAGTGCGTATCTCCGATCCATAGCAGCCGATGTCGGAAAAGCCCATGTCGTCTGCGAGTATCAGAACGATATTGGGGCGTCGAGATTGTGGTTCAGACATGTTCAACCTCATTGGTGGATCGTTCATTGAACTAAACAGGGCGAGTGTATGGAGGCCGAATCGACGTGTCAAGCGCGGTCAGAAAAGCTTGTGTGACGGTCGATTACAGTTGTATGCGATTGACTCATGTGTTACGCTGAATCAAGATTTTGCGCAACTAGTCCCAGAAATATTGGAATGCCTAGTATCCTTTGGTGACCAGACGCGAACTCAATTTAGTGGTTGTCCCAGGAGGTCACCAAATGTTTCAGGATAGGACCCTAACGTGCGTAGAATGCGGATCGGATTTTACGTTCAGCGTCGACGATCAACGCTACCACCAAGAGCGAGGCTTCACGAATGAGCCGCGAAGATGCCCTAGCTGTCGATCGGCACGCAGGGCTACCCGCCAGGGCGGCGGCGGCGGCGGCGGAATGTCAAACTATGGTCAGCGTGAGATGTACCCGGCGGTTTGCGCGGAGTGCGGCAAGGACACGGAAGTGCCCTTCCTGCCCCGAGGCGACCGACCCGTGTACTGTAACGACTGCTTCCGCCGCAGGCGGGATTCGAGCGGTCCCCCCAGGTACTAGTCTTTAACTAGACGCAAAAAGAGCCCAGCCGAGGCATCCGTCATATAAAAGATGAGTGAACCGGCTGGGCTCTTGCTTTATGCGGTATTCCGCTATCCCTGATACAGCTCCGTGTCAGGGTTCCAATCTTTCCACGCGAACCAGAAAGACAAGTGCGATACTGCGCGCTTGAGGCGTTCACCCTTGAGTTCGCCTTCGATGGCGACGCCGGTGAAGGCGGACCATCGAGTGTTGGTCTCCTCGTCAACGAACACCGTTAGGACACCGCCCGGACCGTCCTCAACGCTGAAGGTCAGCGATACGTCCCCGACCGTTCGGTCGAATACGAGAGCGGTGCCGCTGCTGGCGTCGAAATAGACCAGCGCGTCCTGACCGGCGATCGTGTCGTTGACGATGACCTCTGATTCGAGCGCGGCGAACGAATACGCCTTGGATTGGCCGTCGATCTCGACGCCCAACACCAGCTCTTTGCGGTTGAGGCGATCGTCATCTTCGGACGCGCCCAGGACGCCCGCGCGGCTGTCCTCGTAATAGCCGCGGTAAGTGTCGAAACCGTATCGCCCGTTCTTGTCCAGGACGAGCGTGTCCGGGTGCAGCTCTTTCCACGCCTGCCAGGTTGTCTGGGTGACCGGTATCACTTCGAGTTGCGTGCCGACCAGCTCTCCCTTGACAGCCTCGCGCATGAACTGGCTCCAGAGCGTTCTGGTTTGATGGTCGTACATGACCAGTGCGTTCATGATCAGCTTGCCGGAAACGCCGAATGTGTGCTCTTCGCCGTTGGTGATGCGGCCATACACGATGGCCGAAAAGCAGAGCGGTCACCAAGTTACCGCGACGGGTTCGCCTCCGACGACGTCGTTGACGATCTCGTGCGAGCTGAGCATCGGAATCGGGTACGCCCGCGAATCGCCGTTAATCGAGAGGCCAAGAACGAGCTCATTGGATTTCATGTCTCGGTCGGCCGTAATCGCGTCGACAAAGTTCGGATCGAGAATCGCGGGGATGGCGTCGAACCCGAGCAGCGTGATTATTTCCAAATCTTGCGACTCCGAGTCCGTACCGTCGCCGAGACTGTTGCCGCGGTTTGTCGCCACCGTAAGCGTCTCCGAGCTCGTAGTTAGGCCGGCTATCTGTCGCGAGAGTCCGTGGCGGAAGCTGGGGACGAACACCACCAGCAGAAACAACCCAACGGACAGCAGTAATATGATCCTTGAGATCGACATCTTCGCATCCTCCTCCAACGCCCGTCTGCGTCTGTTGGGTTAGATGAGGCAGCGTCCCGCAGGGTTCGGGCTAGAAAAGTTTCCGCTGAGTATCGCCCCACCGCTGACGATGCTCGCCCACGAGCCGCGTGAAGCGTTCCCCGTAGGGCTCGGACTGGATCGTCTCGGTGGTCATGATGAAGGCGTCCTCGCGGTTGTCTGTGTAGTAGCCTTTGCGGACGCCACGCTCGGTGAAGCCGAATTTTTTGTAGAGGTTCTGAGCGACGTGGTTCGACACACGGACCTCGAGGGTCACGACCCTGGCGTCGAGTTCCAGCGCCTGCTCGATGGATGCGATCAGCATGAGTTCACCGACTCCCAGGCCGCGATAGGCCGATCGGACGCCGATGGCAACGATGTGGGCTTCGTCGACCATGTACCAAACGCCCACGAAGCCGGTGACAAAATCCTGTCCGGGCGTCCACGCGGTGCTACGCCTGCGCCAGATCTGGCGAACGAGCCGATTTAGCAGCGGACCGTCCCGTCGGGGTGGATCGGCCGGAGGCGCCGCTCCATCCGCGCCGACGCTGTGAGCCACCAGATATCGGGCCCGTTTGTTGGCGAGCTCGCGTCGAAATGACGTCGGCGGGAACAGCTCGGGAAAGGCGTCGCGCTCGACCTCGGCCGCCTGCGTGATGTCCTCGTCCGTCATAGGCCGCACTATGAACGGCGTGGCACCGGGTGTGGGTTGGCCTTTGGCTGACTTCATCGTGTTCTTGAGGTTACTTCAATTATCCGATGATTGCCACGCGGTCCATGGGAATCGATGCCATCGTCGCCTGTTGTTCAATCACCGACGGATTGGCGGGCGGCTTTGAGAACGTTGCGAAGCAACATCGCGATGGTCATCGGCCCGACCCCACCGGGTACAGGCGTGATGGCCGCCGCCTTTTGCGACACCGGCTCATAATCCACGTCGCCGACAAGGCGCGTGCCGCTCTTCCGCTCGGGCGCTGGTGTGCGATTGATGCCCACGTCGATGACGACGACGCCTTCTTTGACCATGTCAGCGGTGATGAATCGCGGTTGTTTGATCGCGGCGATGAGTATGTCGGCCTGTCTCGTGAATTCGGCCAGGTTCTTGGTCCGAGTGTGACACACGGTGACCGTTGCGTTCGCTCCCTCGTTTCGCTGCATCAGCAGGTTTGCGATGGGTTTGCCGACGATATCGCTTCGGCCGCACACGACGACGTACTTGCCTGCCGGGTCGAATCCTGACGCGACAAGCATGTGCTGGATCCCACTCGGGGTCGCGGGCACGAATCGGGGCGTTCCGGCGACCAACAAGCCTCTGTTGAAAGGATGCAAGCCGTCCACGTCTTTTTCCGGCAGGATGGCTTCGATCACGGTCTGGTCGTCGATGTGGTCCGGCAACGGGAGCTGTACCAAGATGCCGTGGATGTTCGAGTCGCAGTTGAGGCGATCGACCTCGGCTAGGACTTCTATCTCGGATGTGTCGGCGGTCAGATTGACTACCTCGGAGATCATGTGGGCTTCGAGAGTCGCGCGCTTTTTGTTGCGAACGTACACCGCCGAAGCCGGATCGCCGCCGACGAGCACGACAGCGAGACCGGGCACGATGCCGTGTTTCTCTTTCAATTCAAGGACGGCGTCTGCGACCTCGGATCTGACCGAGAGCGCCAGTTCTTTGCCCTTGATTACTATCGCCGTCACTGTGCTGCCTCTCGCCGCCATAGGCTCATTTGGCGGACACTTTCATTATACATATGGGTTTCGGCGGGTTGCTTCCAATAAAGCGCCGGCGGGTAATATAATTACGGCGTTTCGAGGCGGCAAAACGATTCCGATGACCGTACGGGCATCGATGGCAGGGCGCCATAGAGCCTTGCCCGAACATCAGAGCGTGACAAGGTGACCAACGCCGTCCTCGACGGGAGCTATGATGCTGATAGCAGGCGTCGACATAATCGAGATTGAACGCGTCGAACGTGTCGCCGAACGATACGGCGAACGGTTCTTCCGGCGGATCTACACGGAGGCGGAGATTGCGTACTGCCGAGGGCGAGCTCCGCAACTCGCAAGCCGGTTTGCGGCCAAGGAGGCGGTCATGAAAGCGCTGGGCACCGGTGTCCGAGGGGTGCGTTGGCGGGACATCGAAATCACCCGCGGCCGAGGGCAGGCGCCCCAGATCAAGTTGCATGGAACCGCACTGGCGCGCGCGGAGCGACTCGAAGTGTCTTCGCTGGGCTTGTCGCTGTCCCATTCCAAGGAGTACGCTGTCGCGTCGGTCGTGGGAGAGAGTGTCCACGGCAACATCCTGCCGGGCAGAAACCGTTAAGCCGGAACGCTACGGGATTTGCGTTCCGCACTCGACGCAGTAAACCCCGGCTCCGGGGGACTGATCGATTGGATTTCTCGAACCAACGCTGATTGATTCGACACCCGAGCCCCAGACGTACCAGAATGATTGTTGGACGCTGTCAATCTCAACTGGAGGACGACATTGCTTTTCGTATCTATTTTCACATCCGACCGATCACACGACCCGGAACTCTGGGCCACGATATGGCAGGGCGATCCTCCGCCGTCGTTGGAATTGATCGGAGCGTACAACATTGGCAATGACAAACGCGTCTTCATTTGGAACGGCGAATCGTTGGCGGACACTCAATTCATGGATCGATTCAACGAGATCGGCGTGCTCGAAACCAGTCCGGCTTTCGATCGAACCAACGGCTGGCGCTCGGCGTTCAGCAAAGACATCGACGCCTTTCGCGGCAACGTCGCTCGCCCTGGCCGAAGTCCGGCGGACGTCGGGGCCGCGGTCGACCTGCGCACTCGCGGGATGAACGCCAGCAACCGGCACGCCGCGCGAGCCGCCGCCCGACAGTGGACCCGCGATCAAGAATCAGCCTGAGAAATCCATCAACTGACGGAGGAAAGCATGCGGATTGGCACGATGACCAGCAGTCTGGCCCCGGGGGCCACGCTGGAAGCACAAATACAAGACGTCGTCGACGCTGAAAACGACGGATTCGACAGCTATTGGATTGCCCAGATATCGAGTCTGGATGCGCTCACATTCCTGGCTTTGGCCGGGCAACGGACCAGTCGCATCGAGATGGGCACCGCCGTCGTCCCGACCTACCCGCGTCACCCAACGATGCTGGCCCTCCAGGCAGTGACCACCCAGGCTGCCGCGAACGGCCGCTTGGTGCTGGGCATCGGCTTGTCGCATAAACCGGTCGTCGAGAATCGCTGGGGTCTGGATTTCACGGCTCCGGTCCGTCACATGGACGAGTATCTGACCGTCTTGAGGTCACTCCTCGATACAGGCAAGGTCGACCACCACGGCAGCGCATTTCGTGTCAGCAGCGAGATGCAACGCATCACCGCCGACCCGGTCTCGGTGTGCATCGCTGCGCTCGCGCCACGAATGCTGCGTTTGGCCGGAGAGAAAGCGGACGGCACGATCACGTGGATGGTGGGCGCGAAGACCCTTGAAACGCACATCGCGCCGCGGATCAACGAGGCGGCGCGTGAGGCCGGGCGACCGGCGCCTCGGGTGTGCGTCGCCGCGCCCGTTTGTGTGACCGACGACAAGCCGCGCGCCATGGAGGTCGCGGCGACAACGTTCAGCAATTACAGGAACCTAGCGAGCTACAGGCGGATGCTGGACATCGAGGGAGTCGACAGCCCGGCCGAGGTTGCGATCGTGGGCAACGAAATCGAAGTTGAAAGCCAGATCCGAGCTCTGGCCAGCGGCGGCGCAACCGATTTCATGGCGCACTCGTTCACCGCTGACGAAGGCTCGGTCGAACGGACCCGGGAGCTGCTCAACAGCCTGGTCAGGAAGATCTGACACGATGAAAATCGTCACCATCGAACAAATGCGCGCGATCGAAACCCGATCGGAACGCGCTGGCGTGTCGACCGAGACGCTGATGGACAACGCCGGTCTCGCGGTCGCCGAGCGCGTTCGCTGCCACATCGGCGCCCTGGACGGCGCGTCGATCGTCGTACTAGTCGGACCGGGAAACAACGGCGGCGACGGCCTTGTGGCTGCCGGGCTCCTGCGGGATTGGGGCGCGAGCGTGACCGCGTTCATGTGTCTCGAACGAACTCAGCCGAACCCGAAGTTGGAAGCGCTCGAAGCCAAGATCGGCGATGCCATTCCAGTGTGGCGAGGAGACGGCTATCGGGCCCTGGAGAACGCTCTGCCTAACGCAGACCTGATCCTCGATGCATTGCTTGGCACTGGACGAGCGCGGCCGATTGAAGGTCCTCTTAAACGCGTGCTCGACCTCATGCAAGTTACGACCGCCATACCCTCCGGTCCGACGCTCGTGGCGCTGGACACGACGACCGGCCTCGACGCCGATTCGGGCGCAGTCGACCGCTCGTCAGTCCCCGCCGACATCACGATCTCGCTAGGCTATCCGAAACGAGGTCACTACGCGCACCCAGGAGCCGAGTACTCCGGGCGGTTGGAAGTCGTCGACATCGGAATACCGCCCGACCTAGGCGAGGATGTCGATCTGACGCTGCTAACGTCCGACTGGGCACGAATCGCACTGCCGAGCCGACCCGCCGATTCGCACAAGGGCACTTTCGGCAAGACGATGATCGTGGCGGGATCGAGGAATTACATCGGCGCCGCGTACCTGGCGGCAACGGCCGCAACTCGGGTCGGCGCCGGTCTTGTCACAATCGCAATGCCCGAGAGTTTGGTGGGAGCGGTGGCGTCAAAAGCCGTCGAGCCCACGTACCTGCCGCTTCCCGAATCGGCGCGGGGAATCGTGTCCACCGGAGCGGCGGATCTGGTGAAATCGGGGCTGTCCGGATACAACGCCCTCCTCATTGGTTGCGGACTAGGACAAGCGCCGGCAACCAGAGAGTTCGTGGAGCAACTGCTACTGACCGACGCCGATCTCCCGCCAACGGTGGTCGACGCCGACGGCCTCAACACGTTGTCACAGGTTGCGGATTGGCATCAACGGTTTACCTCCGATGCCATCCTCACGCCTCATCCCGGCGAGATGGCACGCCTGACCGGCGACAGGACACAAGACGATCGGGTGCGCGTCGCCATGCTGTTCGCATCCGGGTGGCGGTCCGTGGTGGTGTTGAAAGGCGCCCACACGGTGATCGCTCATCCTGACGGAGACGCAGTGCTGAGCTCGTTCGCCAATCCCGGTCTCGCGACTGCGGGCACGGGGGATGTTCTTGCGGGCGCGATCGCGGGATTGCTGTCGCAAGGTCTGTCACGAGGGGATGCCGCGAAACTCGGTGTCTACATTCATGGCCTCGCCGGTGAGCGCGTGCGGGATGACATGGGCGACACCGGCATGATCGCCAGCGATCTGTTGCCGGTCCTGCCGAGGATCATTCGTGATCTGCGGATGGGTTTGATCGAATCCGACGAAATCTTGGTTTCGCCGTCTCAATGACCTGCAGCATCCACTCGGGTTCGCTCGCCGCCGCAACTCGTCACGCCAAGGACACCATTTGGCTCAGCTAAGAGGACCGGAGCGAGCTCGGTACGTGACGCGCATGTTCGGTAGGATATCGCGACGCTACGATCTGCTGAACACGGTGATGACCGGCGGCCGCCACTACGCGTGGCGCCGTATAGCGGTGCGAATGGCCATGGAGGACCTGTCGGGACCGGCGCTCGACGTCGCCACCGGCACCGGCGATTTCGCGTTCGACCTGGCGAGATCACCCGACGTGTCGAGCGTGGTCGGCGTCGATTTCACTCGACCGATGCTGGACATCGCGAAACGCAAGAGCGACCGCAATGGCCTCTCAGATCGGGTTTCGTTCTCAGTCGGCGACGCCCATTCACTGCCGTTCCCAGACGATCATTTCGCCTGCGCGACGGTCGGATTCGGAATCCGAAACTTCATCGACCCGCCGGCGTCTCTTCGTGAGATGACGAGGGTCATTAAGCCTGGAGGTCGGGTCGTCTCCCTGGAGATATTCCGGCACGATGGTCGAGGGCCGTTGGGCAAACTTGTCCCGCTGCACTTTCGGTGGGTCACGCCCTGGCTTGGATCGATCCTGGCTGGAGACCGTGAAGCGTACACGTACCTGCCGCAATCGGTGGACGAGTTCGTCTCTCCCGAGGCGCTCTCGGAAACGATGGAGTCGGCGGGACTAACGGCGGTGCGATACAAGTCGCTGGGCATGGGCGCGGTGGCTATCCACGTCGGGGTCAAAAATTAGCGCGCGGTCGCGGAAAGTACACGATGGCTGATCAAACTGCTCTGGACGCGATTTCAGACTACACTTCTGCGATGGCCGAGTCTGACGTGGCTTCGATGGAGGCGCTGCGAGCCGAGGAATTCGTGTTGGACTTTGTCCACAACGACGCCTCGGCAGACCCGCCGCTGTCGGCGGAGGCAACCCAAAACTTCTGGCCGGCGTGGTTCGCCGCATTCCCTGAAAACGATTTCCATGTGACCCGCACCATCGCTGCAGAAGATGTCGTCGTCACTCAGTGGACGTTCATTGGCACGCACACGGAGACGTTGGGGGCGCCGGTGTTCGACGACCCGATCGCAGCCACCGGCAGGACCGTTCGATTCCGAGGAGTCTCGGTCTACGACGTCGTCGGCGGGCTGATTCAGCGGGAGACGCTGTATATCGACCTGGCGACCGTAATGGTCGAGCTCGGTGTTGAACTGTGAGTTCAAATCCGCATAGCCCTCACCTGGGCGAGGTCGTAGATGCCACCGATGTGGTCGTATCCGGACTGAGTGCGCGTCGGAGCCGGGTGATCGTCCTGCTGCTCGCGGCCAGCGTTGCACTAATGATGACGGGCTTCGGGATCATCTTCCCGATTTTCGCAAAAAGGTTGGGCGAGTTCGGGTCCGGAGTTGGAGCGTTGGGCATCATGACGATGTCCTTTGCACTTGCGCAACTCCTCGTGGCGCCGTTGGCGGGCGCCGCCGCCGACAGGATCGGACGCAAGCCCATCATTCTGGTTGCACTGGTTGGCTTTGCGGTCGCCAACATCGGCTTCCTCTTCGCATCGAGCACGTGGGCTCTGGTCGCGGTGCGCGCCGTTGAAGGCGCCGTCACCGCAGGATTGATGCCCGCCACGATGGGCGTGGTCGCGGACATCATCCCCGAGGAACGACGGGCTCAATGGGTCGGAACCGTGATGGCCAGTCTCGGGTTTGGTTTCATATTCGGCCCGGTCGCCGGCGGGTTATTGTACGACGCATGGGGATTCGAAGCGCCCTTCATCGTGTCAGCCGCCTTGGGCGCGGTGGCGTTCATCGCCGCGTTGGCGCTGGTGCCCGAAACCAGAACGAGCCATGTTCGGCGACGAGAGGCGCTGGAACAACGCCGGGAGGCACAGGCTAAGGCGGATCGGAAGCCGTCAATTTGGGAGTCGATCCCGACACCCGCGTACATCTTCGCGATGCTGTTGATTCTCGACTTCATGTTGTCGGCTTCGTTCGCATTTGTTGAGCCCCAAATGGTGTTCTACTTCTACGACGATCTGGGCTGGAGTCCGACCCGATTCGGGATTGTGGCAGGGGCGTACGGATCGACGATGGTAATCGGCCAAGCTGTGGTTGGTCGGACGAGCGACAAGTTCGGTCGCAAACCCATTATCATCATCGGGTTCATCTTGTTTGCGGGCTTCTTTTTCGGCATTGCGTTCCTGAGGTCGTTCCCGCTCCTCATCGCGGTCGCGGTGGTCGCGGGACTAGGAGAAGCGATGATAATGCCGGCGTTGAGCGCGTTCTACCTGGACATCACGTCCGCTCAACACAGGTCAGCGGTGATGGGCATCAAGAGCTCAGCCGCGTCGATGGGAGGCGTCGTCGGGCCGCTGGCGCTTGCCGCCGTCAGCGCCGTGTTGATGCCTAGAGCGATTTTCGTGAGCGCCGCCATCGCCACGTTGGTCGCGACGGTTGCGGCGGCGATCGTCCTGCGAGAGCCCAGGCGCATCGGCGACGTCGCGGCCGGCGTCGAATGGGAGTCGTCCGAACGTCGGTCGCTTGCAGCTCAAGCCACGCTGCGAGGCGTCGTGCTGAACGCACGCATCGCCAGAGGCGCCAACGAGAGCGACTAGCGGGCGCACGATCGTCTCCGTTGCTTCCCAAGTCACGACAAGCATTGCCTCTTGCGATCAAGCGGGAACCGAAGTAAGTTCTACACGACGCCGGCCACTCTGACATCCGGTCGCCAGACCAACTTAGCGACGGCATACGATTCGCGGCCTACATTTTGGCGCCAAGCCGTGTTTCGACGCGAGGGACTCAAGTTGAAGCGGATACTATTCATTGCCATAGGCGTGTTGGCGATGAGCATGCCTGCCCGTGGCGTCGTTGAGGCCAACGGAACCGGCGTGCACATCGGCAGCCTGTCGGACACAGCGACGTACGCTGTCATCGGAGCTTTCGCCGCGGTCGTCGGACTTTTCGTGCTGATGTTCGTGTTGAGATGGCGAGAAGTATCGCAGTCGGAACAAGCAGACCCCGAAGACGCAGTCGATCCCGAGAGTGAAGACGAGGGATAATCATGTCGAACGCACCAACGGAACAACCTCCTACAGACCAAAGTGATCAGCCTGTCGCCGAAAGCGGGATCGCCGGTTATCTGGCGACTGCCAAGCGTTTCACGGTGAACGCGAAGCTCTTCCTCGGCTACTCGTTGCTGTCTCAACTCGGCGCGGGCATCTGGACGGTGATGTTCAACCTGTATCTGCTCAGGTTGGGGTTCTCGACCAGTTTCGTCGGCCTGTTCATCATGGTGGACATGCTCTTCCACGGGCTGGTCGCGTTCCCAGCGGGACTGCTCGCGGACAAGATCGGCCGCCGAAAGGCGTTTTTTATTGCGACCTGCATCAGCCTGGGGGCAAGGGGCGCGCTTCTGTTCGTAACCGACAGCAAGGAAATGCTCCTGGTGCTGGCGGCCGTCTCTGGCGTGGGCGAGGCGTTCCACGGCGTGGCCGGTCCGCCGTTCATCATGGAGAACAGCGAACCGAAGGAACGGCCGCTTTTGTTTAGCCTGAACGCCATGTTCTTGATGATGTCCCGCGGCGTCGGGAGCGCTCTGCCGTTGATCTGGGCCGTCTCGCTGGGAGTGCCGGACCTGGCTGTCGACGACGCGCGGTGGGTGCTGGTCGCGTCGCTGCCGCTCACGTTGGCCGGACTCGCGCCGCTGGCTTTCATGACGGAGAAGCGCGTCGAGTTGGTCGACACATTCCTCGACCTGTTCGCGCTCAAGAACGTCGTTAACTTCAGCAACATTGCCAAGCTGACGGCAGCCAGCTTGGTCGTCGGGATCGGATTCGGTTTGGCCACCCGGTTCTTCAACGTATTCTTCGACCTGGGCCTGGGCGCAACGGATCGCCAGATCTCGGCGATTTTCGCTGTCGGGGCGGCCGCAGGCGCCACGGCGATCGTGTTCTCGGGCATGCTCGTGCAAAAATGGGGCAAGGTTCGGAGCATCGTGGTCACGCAAATCGCTTCGGTCCCGTTCCTGGTGCTAATGGTCGCCGTGCCGATGGCCGTGGCGGGCCTGCCGGCGGTGGTGGCGTTCTTCCTGATGCGCGACGCCCTGTACAGCCTATCGATGCCGATCCGCAACCAGATTTCGATGGAGCTCACCGTCGCCAAAGAGCGCGGCACGACGGCCGGAATGACCCACATGGCATTCGACCTGGGCGGCGCGTTCGGCGCTGGGGTCGCCGGGGTTTTGATCGGCGTGGAGGCAGCGAAGGTCGACATCGGAGTCGACGTCTCAGAGTTCTTGCCCGCCTTCGTCGTCGCGGCGGCGCTGATCGTGGTTGCGGCGGCAATGTATCATGTCTTCTTCCAGGGATGGGAGACTGGGATCAGACGTTCCGCCTCGGCGCCCGAATCCTCCGACTAACCGATCCCACAACGTCGCGCTGGGCGCGAAGCAATTCATCAATCAAGGGAGAACATTTGGCTGCAATCGACATCTGCAAACTCATTCATGGCACGTTCGTGAGCCCGCTTAGCGCACTAGTATCTACTATCAATAAACAGCGTTAGATGATAGACTCCCTGCATGGGAGTAGCGACACCGATCCACTTGACCGACGACGAACGGAACACCTTGGAGATCTGGGTGCGCAGGACCACCACGGAGCAGCGCATGGTGCAACGGGCCCGCATCGTAAAGGAAGCGGCGGCGGGAAAGACGACGAAGGAGATCGCCGCCTTGTTGCATGTGCGCCCCGCTACCGTGAGCAGGTGGCGTACCCGATTTGCCAAACACCGTGTGGCAGGATTGGCCGACGCGCCCCGCTCTGGCAAGCCCCACAAATACGACGAGACCACCGAGCGGCGGATATTGGCCCAATTGGACCACCCGCCGCCGGATGGGTACACGACGTGGACAGGCGGGCTGGTGGCTAAGGCGTTGGGAGACGTTCCGGCGCTCCATGTGTGGCGGGTCTTGCAGAAGCACGGGATTCACTTGCAGAGACGGCGCAGCTGGTGCGTGAGCACCGACCCCCAGTTCACGCAGAAGGCCGCTGACATCGTGGGGCTGTACCTGGACCCTCCGGAGAATGCTGTGGTGATCAGCGTCGATGAGAAGCCCGCCATACAGGCCCTGGAGCGCGCGCAGGGGTGGCTGCGCCTCTCCAACGGACAAGCGGTGCGCGGGCGTAACCATGAGTACAAGCGCCACGGGACCACCACGCTCTTTGCCGCCTTGGAAGTCCATACCGGGACGGTAGCGGTGGGCCACTACCGTCGTCGCCGCCGCCGGGAGTTCCTGGACTTCATGAACCGGGTAGTAGCCCAGCATCCTGAAACGGAACTGCATGTGATCCTCGACAACCTGAGCACTCACAAGCCCAAGCATGACCGGTGGCTGGCCCGCCACCCCTTGGTCTATCTGCATTACACGCCAACCCATGCCTCCTGGCTGAATCAAGTGGAGGTGTGGTTCAGCATTCTGACCCAAGCCGTCCTGCGCGGCCTGAGCGCCACTGACCCCCGCCAAGTTCGCCAAGCCATCGACCGCTTCACCGATGCGCGTAATGAGCATCCGGCGCCCTTTGAATGGACCAAGACTGTAGTGCATCCTGGTGGTCTCAAACAACGTTACGCTGATTTAAGATAGTAGATACTAGTTGGTGTGGAACAGGTTGAGCGCTGAGCCTACCTTGAACCACTCCAATTGAGCTGGGGCGTAGGAATGGTTGAGCTCGATCTGTTCCTCGGAGCCGTCCGAGTGGTGCAGGGTGCAGGCAACGCTCTTGCCCGGGGCGAGATCACTCAACCCCATGAGGCTGATGCGATCCTCTTCCTGGACTTTATCGTAGTCGGCGGCGTCCGAGAACGTCAGCGCTAGCATGCCTTGTTTTTTGAGGTTCGTCTCGTGAATACGAGCGAAACTGCGGGCGATGACTGCCGCGCCGCCGAGCAGACGGGGAGACAGCGCCGCGTGCTCGCGCGATGAGCCTTCGCCGTAGTTGTGGTCGCCGATTGCGACCCATTTCAATCCGCGCGCCTTGTAGTCGCGAGCAACGCCCGAGATGGATTGGCCGGTCTCGCCTGTGATCTGGTTTCGCGTCTTGCCTGCTTCGGCAGTGTAGGCGTTGATTGCGCCCATGAACATATTGTCGCTGAACCTGTCCAAGTGCCCGCGCAAGCTTAGCCATGGCCCGGCGGGGGAGATGTGGTCCGTGGTGCACTTGCCTTGCACCTTGACCAGCACCTGAGAGCCCTCGAAGTCGGCGCCGTCCCAAGCGGGCCACGGGTTCATGATCTGCAATCGCTTGGAATCCGGATCGACTTCAACGGTGACGCCGCTGCCATCCTCGGGCGGCGCCGTAAACGCCGAACTGCCGGGGTCGAAGTTTCGCTCTGGCACGTCCGGGGCCGGCATCGGCGGGTCTAGCTTGAATTCTTGGCCGTCAGAGCCCGTCAGGGTGTCGGTCATCGGGTTGAACGACAGGCGTCCCGCGATTGCGAGGGCGGTCGTGATCTCCGCACTGGCGATGAAGTTCATCGTCGCCGGTTGCGCATCGTTCCTGGCAGGGAAGTTGCGGTTATACGACGTTACGATCGTGTTTGCGATCTGGTGCGCTTCGCCTGCTCGGCGCCACTGGCCGATGCAAGGCCCGCATGCGTTGGCCAACACCGTCGAGTTGATCTTCTGTAGCGATCCCATCTGGCCGTCGCGTTCGATCGTCGCTCGAACCTGCTCCGATCCCGGCGTCACCATGAACGGCAACGCGGCCGTCAGCCCGTGTGCAGCTGCTTGTTCCGCAACATCCGCAGCACGACTCATGTCCTCGTACGAGCTGTTGGTGCAACTCCCGATCAGTGCGGCGGAGATCTCGTCGACGAATCCGTTGTCCTCGTTGGCGATCTCTTCTGCCAGCTTGGAAAGCGGGCGGGCCCTGTCCGGTGAATGCGGCCCGACTACGTGGGGTTCGAGTTCCGACAAGTCGATCTCAACGATCTTGTCAAAGTACGAGGCCGGGTCGGCGGCAACTTCGTCGTCGGCTCGGAGCAGCTCGGCGAAGGCGTTTGCCTGGTCGGCGAGTCCTGGCCTGTTCGTGGCTCGAAGGTACCGCGCCATGCTCTCGTCGTACGGGAACATCGACGTCGTCGCGCCGAGCTCGGCCCCCATATTGGTTATGGTGGCTTTGCCCGTGCAGCTTATGGTCTGGGTCCCCGGCCCGATGTACTCGATAATGTGGTTGGTGCCGCCGGAGACCGTGAGCTCGCCGGCGAGCCGGAGGATCACGTCTTTCGGGGCGGTCCAGCCGCTCATCTGGCCCGTGAGAACGACTCCGATGCGTCTTGGCAGCAAGAGGTCCCACGGTAGGCCCGCCATGACCTCGACGGCGTCCGCGCCGCCTACGCCGACCGCACAGGCGCCGAGCCCGCCGCCGTTGGGCGTGTGGGAGTCGGTGCCGATGATGATCTCACCGGGAAACGCGTAGTTTTCCAGGTTCACCTGATGAATTATCCCAGCCCCCGGCTCCCAGAAACCGACGCCGTACTTGGCTGCGGCTGAGCGGAGGAAATTGTAGACCTCGCCGTTTTCGGCAAGCGACTCTTTGAGGTCCTGCAGTCCGTTCACGCGAGCCTGAATCAGGTGGTCGCAGTGTATGGACGTCGGCACCGCGGTTTTCTCGCGCAGGGTTTGCATGAATTGAAGCATCGCCGTCTGGCCGAGAACGTCTTGCAGCACGACCCGGTCGGGGCGAACCTGGACATAGGTCTCGCCCGGCGTCATCTCTTGGTCTGCCGGGTTGTCCAGATGAGACAGCAGGACTTTT
>Ga0187833_10001918_pt1 | contig 23023 bp, 22 predicted proteins | sample ETNtaG_37_FD_167968 | JGI IMG/M metagenome (GOLD analysis project Ga0187833, IMG submission 167968) | Marine microbial and viral communities from oxygen minimum zone, Eastern Pacific Ocean - ETNP2014_SV_400_PacBio MetaG (Illumina Assembly) | ecosystem: Environmental > Aquatic > Marine > Hypoxic...
TCAGCCCAGTGCCTATTACATATTTGGCAGTTCCAATGGCGTTGGCCACGGCATCGACACCTGAGGACCCGTGTCCAACAATAGCCAGGCCCTTTACCCCTAGAAGTGGTCCACCACCGAAGGCTTTTAAAATATTCATCTTTTCGAAAATTTCTTTGGACAGTTTGTTGCTTTCCTTTGTATCTCCAAGAACTTCGTGGACATGGTTTACTACGGCGTCACCAAGACCTTCAGTTAGCTTGAGAATTACGTTACCGACGAATCCGTCACATATAACCACCTCGGCTTTGCCTTTTGGCAGATCGTTCGGTTCGATATTGCCTATGAAGTTCAAATCGATAGAGTTAAACAATTCCGTTGTTTCTTTTACAAGGGAATTTCCTTTTCCTTCTTCGGATCCCACACTTAAAAGAGCGATTCGTGGATTGTCATTTTCGTAAATCAACTTTGACATCACATTGCCTAAAGCAGCGAAATCCACCAGTAGACCTGGCTTGGTATCCACGTTGGTCCCGAGATCAATAATGACCGTGTTCGATGCATAGCCAACGATAGGGCCGCCCAGAGCACCGCGGTCGATTCCATCCAAAGTGCCATAAACGACAGTGGCAGCAGCGATTGAAGCTCCCGTGGATCCCATGCTAACGAATCCGTCAGCTTTACCCATTTTTACAATGCCAGCCGAAACGAAGACAGAGGCTTTAGGTTTCGTACGGTATGCTAGGGCAGGACTTTCACCCTCTTGAACAATGCCCTCGGACGGAACGATATTGATTAAATGTTCTGGTGGATTAGGGTATTTATCGAGTTCGATTTGAATCGTAGCTTGGTCGCCCACGAGCGAGATCGCAACTTCACCATTGTTAATAGCTTTTAACGCGGCTGGGATCATGACCTTAGGTCCGTGATCCCCACCCATGGCATCTAGAGCGATAGAAGTTATTTTTTTGGTAATACCTGTCATATTTTGATTCGTATTGCTGATCTGCACTGTTAGCCATAAAACCGTTAGCTCATTCTATTCCAATGGAACTGTAGCTTGCCCGACAACTGCATTGGTCCCGTCCGGCTTTTTACATCCGATAGAGCAGGTCGCGACGAATCCGATATCGGTTTCGGTGATATCAGTAATTTCTCCATATATTTTAATAATTTCTCCTGACATCACGGGGGCACTGAACCTTACCTTTATTTTCCCTCCTGAATGCCATGTCTTAGGGAAATCGATAACTAGCATTTCTGTAACTAAAGCTAGGCTGAGCATGCCATGAGCGATTCGGGTGCCGAAACGAGTCGATGCAGCATATGCTTCATTTAAATGAATTGGATTGTGATCTCCGGATGCCTCTGCATAGGAATTTACGCGGTCTTGGGTGATTTCCCGTTTGAATCCGCTAAGCTTGTCGCCAATTGAAGGGGTCACAATCATTGTTCCGTACTGACAATGATTGTAGTAGAGGAACTTCCGACGTTGGTTCCGGTGTTGTCGCTATATGAGACTTTTACCGTAGCGAAGCGGTTATTACCACGGACAGAGTTTCCGGCTAACGTTCCTTGTGCACTTATTTTCTCATCGATTGTGACGGGTCGCACCCAACTAACTTCTTGTCCGGCGTGGACCGTCTGTAGACCTTTTGAAAAGAGTCCTAGCTCATCAATTAGCCTTGTCAGAGCAACTGCTACGATAATTAACGGTGCCTGCGAATCCCCATAATCAGGTGATTCAACTCCACTTATGGCTTTCGTATAGATATTGGCGGTGCTAGATGAAATAGTCACGTCGTACGGACCAAATTCATGTCCAACTACTGCTGTTGAGATTAATGGGTGAGTCAATAAATGGGTTTTGTTAAATTAGGCAAGGATATTAAGAAACGGTAATTGTAAAATTACCCTGCGTGGGGAGCAAAAATTAAAACGATTAGGATCTAAATTCCAGTCGTTTTTCCTCCACCTCGTTGCATGGATATGGCCTCATCGACTAGCTCGCTTGCTAATTCGTAAGCTGTTGGATTTCGGAAGTTCAGTTGGGATAAAGCCAAGACTCTGTAAAGTAATCCCGTTGACACCAAACCGCTATTACTACTACCAACTGCAGGGAGTTTTATGCCCATGGCTTCGGATATTGCCACAGCAGCATTCATCCCACTTCGATTTAAGAACACGCGGGTTATTACACGACCTTTGTGAGTGACACTTACGCCGCTTTTATCTTGGTTTAATTCCACTTTCACATGTGAGCGAGGATGTTCTAGCAACCTGTATCCGTGCTCAAGTGCTTGTTTTCTGGAAACGGTCAACTTTATGCTCCATTCGCATTTCGCGCCCATATCGAAGTATATGGGGGTTCGAAATCAACTATCCCCAAGTATAATCTCACCTCGAAAATTGACTCGATGTCAGATTATTGAAAAATTTTAGGCAGATTAAAAATTGAATTTTAAAGATCAAGTCGCAGTGGTTACGGGCGGTGCTAATGGTATTGGACGTGCCATAGCGTTGAAACTAGCTGACCAAGGTGCTGCAGTGATGATTGCTGATACTAACAAAGATGCTGCAATCATCACTGCAGCTGAAATTGAGGAAATATCTGGCAACTCGACTATACATGCTACTGATGTGACAAATTTTGATTTATGTACGGAGCTCGCTGCGCTGACAGCGGATTCTTTTGGGCCAGTAGACATTCTGGTTAATAATGCTGGGATTGCTGGTTCATCCGGTTGGCACAGCCGTTCATTTTCCACGGAGGAAGATTGGAAGTTGACATATCAGGTCAATGTTATTGGTATTTCTAATGTCACTTCTGCGTTTCGTTCTCAGATGCAGAACAGTAGATCCGGGCGAATTGTCAATATTGCTTCGATCGCGGGTAGGGAAGGGCGTCCGGGCCTTCCTCATTACTCCGCATCCAAAGCTGCGGTAATCAGCCTGACTCAATCTACAGCCTTAGAATTTGCTCCACTTAACATAAGGGTCAATGCAATTTGCCCGGGACTACTTTGGACTTCTATGTGGGAAGAAGTTGGCAGCCGATACACTGAGAACAATTCTTTGTATAAAGGGATGTCGGCCCGACAGGTTTTTGATGCAATGGTGGAAGAAAAAATTCCTTTGAAAAAAGAACAAACCCCAGAGGACGTAGCAGATGCGGTCTGTTTTCTCGTTTCGGATGAATCCAGAAACATTACCGGTCAAACACTCAACGTCGATGGCGGCTTCTTCATGCGCTAATGCGTAAACACATTATGGATTTTAAAAATAGAACTGCAATTGTTACAGGTGGAGCTCGAGGTATCGGTCGTGGTATCGCGCTTGCGTTGGCTGGTCGTGGAGCAAACGTGATTATCGCTGATTTGGATGAGGAATCGGCCCAGCGTGTGGTCAATGAAATCAAGTCTGGGGGATCTCGATCGTATTTTTGCGAAACCGATGTAACTCAACAATGGTCGACTGACCAAATGGTTGAGGCGACGCTTGAGGAATATGGGAATTTGGACGTGCTGGTCAATAATGCTGGAGTTGGTGGAGCGCCAGGATTTGCTAATCGTAAAATTCCCAACGTCGAAGACTGGCAGCAAACGTTTGATGTTAATGTCTTTGGAATAGTGAACTGTAGCCAGTCTGTCGAGAACTACATGATTGATCAAAGTTACGGCAAAATTGTGAACATATCCTCGATTGCGGGTCGTGTTGGTCGATCCGGGTTCGCCACCTATGCGGCCTCTAAAGCTGCAGCGATAAACGTTTCTCAAGCATGGGCGTTCAAGTTAGCTCCATTCGGGATCAATGTTAATACTGTTTGCCCCGGTCTTATTTGGACCCCGCTTTGGGAAAGTATTGCTGAGTGGCGTAAGTCAACTGAAGAACAGAACGCTGAATTGAGTCCACGCCAGATATTTCAACGGGCAGTGTCGGAATCAGTTCCTTTGGGGCGAGAGCAGACACCGGAAGATGTCGGGAACGTAGTGGCGTTTCTTGCATCAGATCGAGCTAGATCCATCACCGGTCAGGCAATCAATGTTGATGGTGGAGTCCGGATGAATTAATTCAAATGAATTGAGTTACTTTTATTTTAGTCTGGACTCGTAATGCCGAGAGCGTCATCTGTCATTTTGGTAAGGATGTGATCAAGAGTGTCAGCAGTGTTTGGCCCAACGATTTTTTTGACGATTTCACCTTTTGGATTGACAAAGAATTTTTCCGGTATGCCGCTGATTCCGAAATCGACTGCAATTAATCCTGATGTGTCAATTCCGTTTACGTACTCTATTTTATTCTGCTCGATGAACTTTTCGACTGGATTAACGTTATCCCAAATAGCCACTCCAATGAATTCAACGCCGTGTTCTCTCCATGTTTTATAGGACTCACTAAGAATTGGACCTTCGGTTCGACAGGGCGGGCACCATGAAGACCAGAAGTCAACGACAACGATCTTTCCGCGATAATCTTTAATGGAGATCAAATCTCCATCCAGTGTAGTAAGTTCGAAATCGCTAAAAGGATGTGTGGAAAGTTCTACTTCTCCGAAATTTTCGTTAACCCCCGGTTTTCCGGCGGATCCGTCGTTCTGAATAACACCCCATGTGAATAACGCGATTACGAGGGCTATTGGTATGCCAATCCCGATTAATACTGATGATCTCTGTCCCATATTTATTCTTCCAGATCTTTTGAGGGCTCGCCGTTAATTATTGGATTTTCCAGAGATGATGGTTCGTGAGTTGCGATGGCCTTTTGTTTTAGTTCATTACGACGTTTTTTGTATTCGGTTTCGTCTGTGTTGTGATTTTCGTATTGTTCATCGAGTGTAGCGATTTCCTCGATGATTTCCATCCGACGGTCGATTTCGTTATTATCTCGATGGCCTTTTGGTTTTCTTTGTGAACGGAATATAGCGTATGAGAGGAGGGCCAATAGTGCGAGTCCGAGGGTCCCTACAAGTACGTATACGTAAGTGCGACTGTTGAGGAATTCAAAAATCGTTTGTAAAGGTGTCGGTTGTGGCATCCCTGTGAAGGAGATGGAAATTCTTTCATTCACAGAAAAGTTTCCACCTTCAACAGCGTTGAAAATACTGTCCGCTACAGTGACAGGTTCCGTAGGGTCAAGCTTGTCAGCCTTGATAAAACCTGCTTCATCTGTGAGTAACATTCGAATTTGAGTGGCTCCGTACGGAAGCTTTAAAGTGAAGTCGAATCCATCACCTTTGTACGGAACAATGTAGCTAATCAGGATTGTGGCATCGCCGGGTGGTATGGGATTAGTCATGGCAAATCCGGTGGCGATATCAAGGATGTTGCCAGGTGGAAGTTCAGACTCTACAGAAAGATCTTTGTATCCGAGTGGAAGATTGAATCTAAATAAATCGAGTCCCGTCAGGTTTGGATTTTTGAGATCAGGTATCCAAACTCGATCACCAGCGTTGTCCAGATTGATGACCGAGAGTACACCTGCCTCACGCTCACGAGCATTAATGGTTGGGACCATAAGCACGTATGACTTGATTATGATTTGCTCAAGTGACGTAGTTTCATCATAGATGGTCAGTTCAACAGCTTGCCAGTTCTCCACAAGTTGCATATCAACGGTTGGCGTATGGGTACCAGTGTTTGCAACTACGCGAAAATTAACTCCAGATCTATGTACAACATTGTTGAATCGGAAAATACCATATTCGTCGGTTAAAGTGGATGCCTCCTCGATGATTTGATTATTTACAAGATCAATTGCGAGTAGAAGTACTTCCGTATCGGCAGGAACGTTTCCACCGTGAGTGCCATTTATTATTTTTCCAGTAATTTCCGTTTCGGGGTTTTGTGCATTGGCAATTCGAGGTTTGTCAAAATCATATGCAAAAAATAGCGCAATAACGATTGCCGTTACGCTCAGCCTGGACCACCAACCTAGTAGCGATTGGTGAGATATAAGCTGGCGTATAATCAAAATACGTCACGATCTTCTGAAGCCTGTCGAGATTGTTCTCTTTGACGGGCAATCTCTGCTTCGAGTTCATCTTTATCATTAGATCTACGTGGTTCTGATTCTTCTTTGAGTAGCTTTGCGGCCGAGACTTTTAGTTGATCTCGTAAGAGTAGGAACTCCGAGTTAGTTAGGTCACCAGATGCATGATCAATTTCTAGATCACGTATTTTGCTATAAATCCCAAGTCTTTCCATGCGGAGGTCGTCGCTGGTTCCGAATTTTCCCGAAATTAACTTATATTTTTTTGACCCTAGAAATGGATAGGCTATGACCGCAATGGAAACTAGTGCAATAGCGGTCCCCAAAATGATGGCCATCAGATTTTACTCTCTCTTGTCATTTGCGTTTTCATCCGATTATGCGGCTTGTCAGCGACTTGAGGCCACAGAGCTACCATGGTGCCAATTATGAATATTGGCCCAGCAGCCCATAGCCACCAAGCGAGTGGATTGATGCTCACAGCCAGTGATACTCGCCCATCTGGGAGGAAATCGCGCGGGATAACATAGAGATCTTCGACAATGGTAGATCTAATACCTGACCGTACTGAAGCCATGTTGAAATCCAAGTAGAACCCATGCCAAGGTTCTAACTGACCTATTAGTCGATCTCCGGGTCTAAGTGTACTGTCGTCTAGTGTGAAGCCAGCAGAACCCTGTGCTTTCGCTGTAGCCTTTTCAGTCACATAGTTATTTACATTTATGTTGTAGACCGATATTTCAGCCCACTTGGAGATTCGGTCGGGTCTGCTGGAGTTGCCATTGTTGACATATTCAATTCGGTAGTTGTCAATGACAAGGCTTTGGCCGATTTCAAGAGCACCGTCTGTGCGTTGTTGATAAAAATTTGTGCCGATAATGCCTAGTCCTAGCATTAGGATTGAAATGTGAACGATGTAGCCGCCGTGTCTCGGGCGGTTGCCATTTACAAGCTTCCACCAGGCCGTCACCCAATTCTCCCCAAGGCGATGGCGCGCTACGGTTCCTCTTACCCACTCCTCAAGAATGGCAAGGGCGACGAACGCAATAACTCCGAAAGAGAAAATTGCTACAGGGCGTTTTACTCCTAGGCTTAGCAACACCAGTATTGTGAGTATGCCAACGGCTGTAGGCCAGATAAACCATTGCCTAAGGGAACGGGAGGAAGCTTTTCGCCAGGGAAGCAACGGGCCAATCCCCATCATGACAACGATACTAAGTAGCACTGGTCCGTTCGCACGATCGAAGTAGGGTGCTGAAACACTCACTGATACATCTCGAGCAAGGTCCGAAAACAAAGGAAAAAGGACTCCCCAAAGTGTTATGCACATAACTGCGAGGAAAAGGAAGTTATTTACTAGGAACGAAGCCTCTCGTGATAGGAATGATTCCATAGCGCGATCAGATTTCAAATGTGGCATTCGCCATAGAAATAACGTAAATGCAAATATCAGGGCGAACATCATGAACCCAAGAAAAATCATGCCGAGTGTAGAAGCGGCAAAAGAATGTACACTGACGACTGGCCCCCCCCGGTTGATGAACATCCCAAGTTGCGCAAGCACAAAAGCGATGTTGAGTAGTGCGACGTTCCACATTCGAAACATGCCGCGTCGTTTTTGAACCATGATGGAATGAGCAAAGGCTGTCACCACGAGCCATGGCATGAGTGCAACATTTTCGATCGGGTCCCACGCCCAGTAGCCACCCCAACCAAGGATGTTGTATGCCCACCAAGCACCCAATAGCATGCCTGTACCAAGAACCCCCCAGCCAAGAATCGCGGAGATTCTCGCTACGTTGACCCAATCATCACTATAATTTCCAGCAAGTAACGCCCCGGATGAGAAAGCAAACGGTATCGTTATTGCAATTAGCCCGCCCATTAGCAATGGTGGGTGGCTGAACATTCCAGGATGAGTTAGAAGCGGGTTTATTCCACGCCCGTCTGCAGGAATTGTTTCAAGTAACTCGAAGGGGTTCGCAAAGAAAGTTAGTACAAAAAAGTAAAAAAGTTGCACCCCGGCCAATATTGCAATGGTCCACGGGATACTGCGGGCGAGTTGCTTTGGTGCGAACCTTACTGATATCGCTGAGATGATCGACAAGACCAGGACGATATATAAAAGCGATCCTTCGTTTCCTGAATAAAAAGCGACCCAGACATAGGCCCGATCCATGATCGTGTTTGAATGATCAGCAACATATTTGATTGCGAATTCATTTTGGACGAAGGCAGCGATTAAAGCGGTTGATGCTGCGCTTGCAGAAAGAATGGACATGTACAAGGCCCTGCGTGAACTGACTATTAATTCGGGCAGGCCAACCTTTACGCCGATAACTGACCCCAATAATGAGTACGTATTTACTGCAAGACCGATTAGTAGAGCCATTGTGCCAAGTTCTGCCATTAAGATTTTATCTCGTCTACAGATTGGTTATTTGGATTGTGATCCTGAGAATTTTTGTCTTCGTAAATACCTAAATCAGTATCGACCTGTGTTAAATATTTGGAAAGATCTTGTTGGTTAGATGTAACTGTCAGTGCAGCCTTCGTATTGGAACATCGCATATTTTTTAGAGCCAAAAACGTGATCGAAATTCCACCAAGAACGATGAATATTGGCATGATCCATGCCAAAAGATTAAATCCGATACCGGTTGGAGCTGCCAGGATATCTTCACCATATCGTAGGATGAAATAGTCCTTGATTTCTGAGTTGGACTTGCCTTCGTGAAGCAATTCTTGAACCTTTGCACGCATATCTTTAGATATTTGTGCATTAGATCCATCTATCGTTTGAGCATCACAAACGGGACACATTAACTGATTAGTCAATTGATGCATGCGTTGTTCTAGTGTGATGTCTTCTTCTCGGATGCATCCGAACGTAATTATCATCACGACGAAAAGTAGTATCGGCGATGTAATTACGATATTTTTGTTCGGGAGAGTGTGCGACCCGATCAATTTAGACAAGAGCCGAGTTGCCATGGGGCTGTATTTTCCTGTGTCAACGATCACAGAATATTGCGGATATTCTCCGCAGATTCACCAACCGAAACTTATTTACTGAGGCCAGTTGAATCATCGAAGATGTAATTCACGATGTCTCTGATGTCTTCTTCGGCCAGAAGTTTGCCAAATTTAGGCATTACTGGACCGTTCCATCCTGAGACGAACCTGAACATGATTTCACGTTCGTTTAGGCGGTTAGCTGCAGATTCTACGAGGTTTGGAGGAGACTTGTAAGGTGCCCCTTCGTTGGTGGCGTAAAAACTTGAATTTGAAGTTATGTGGCGGACTGCCTTGCCATCTCCCAGACCAATTATACCGTGACAGACAGAACAATTGACTTGATATAGATTGCCAGCGATCACGGGATCGTAGGTCCGAGACCGTTTGTCAGGCACCATTAATACTGAATCAGGATGACCAGTCGATATGAAGACCACTGAATCGGCTACGGGCGCGAGACGGGGAGGTTCTTGTGCCTTGTATGCTTGGGAGTAATGCATTTCAGAGAACAACTCTACCGGATAGGTGTTCGACTCCTGTACGGCACAGGCAGACGTAGTGATAAATGCCAGCAGGACAATCCCCATGAGTTCGTAAAAACAACGTTTTGAGGTTGCCACAGTCATTGGCTTGAAATTTGCTACGGACCAATTCATTACGCTGTTTTTATCTCCAGGGCACCTGCTTTATTAAGCACATTTTGTGCTTCGGCGACTTTTGAATCATCATCAAATGTAACTACCACTCCAATCCATCCCTCAGTAATTCGAGTATCGTAAACACCGGGTTTCATGTTTGGAAGTCGAGATTCAAAAACGATTCCAACCACGGTTGCTATAACACCAGACAGCATGGTCATCTCATACATGATTATCAGCATAGCGAAAATCGAAAGTATTGGTTTCCCGCCAGTCACCGTCGGGTAGGCTAACTGAGTTACTGCAGTTAAGAAGATTGAAAGTGTCAGACCGATAATCGCTCCGAAAGCGGGAAATCGAAATAAGCGGTGTTGTGGTACGTATTCACCAAATGCACCTTCGGGGTAAGGCGTACCAGTTAATACATCGAATGTACCAAGCTCGAATCCTGCCTCTTTGAGCCCGTCCATCGCATCAGCTGCGAGTTCGGGTTGTTGAAATAGTCCAAGAATACTTTGTGTGCTCATCAGAAAGTCCTCTAGTCAGCTTCCCTGACAATTGCCGGAACCTTTGCCCGACCAATTGTTACGTCTTCGGTAAATACCTGGCTCTCTTTCTGTTCAAACAACGGAACGAGTGGAAAGAACCTGGAGAATAACAACATGAGGAACGTAACCCAACAAAACGACCAAATGAAAATTGTCCATTCAACCGCGCTTGGGCGATACGCCTCCCATGTGTATACGAACGGGGTCCTACGTGCAAGACCTGGCACGATGATCAAAAATCTTTCAAGCCACATTCCGATATTTACTAGGATCGAAGTCCAGAACATCAGAGCGATATTAGTTCTAACACGTTTGAATAACCACATTGGTACGGGAATTAGATACCCCGTCAACAGGAAGATGATGAAGAGTAAGTTCCATGGCCACTGGAACATTTGCATTTCACGTAGAGCGATTTCTGGAGCATCTTGCCCATAAACTGCGAATATCAGTTCCAAGAATGTGAATGCCATCCAGCCTGTGGCGACTACGATTAGAAGTCTGGCGAGGGCATCGAAGTGCTCAGGACGGATGAAGTCATCCCACTTCCAGAGCCACCGCATAAGAGCCATCATCGTCACTACAGCCGATACACCGGAGTGGACGGCACCAATCACGAAATAAGGCGCGAAAATAGTTGAATGCCAACCTTCAACTGCAGGGGCGATTGCAAAGTCCCAAGACACGATTGAATGAACAGAAACGAAAATTGGGAGCATGAGAGCTGACAGGAGAATTCCTCCGACTGTTTGCATCTTCCATTGCCTTGGATTGCCTCTCCATCCGAGTGACAGAACCGTGTACATGGCATTTTGCCATCCAGTAGTACGGTCTCGGAGATTACCAAGATCGGGTAATAAAGCGATGTAAAGGAATAGGGTTGATCCTGTTAAGTAGGTACCTATAGCAACGGGATCCATAATTAGTGGAGATCGGATATTCGGATAAATACCACGGCCAATGTCGTAAGGTGTTATCCAGTACGCAATACGCCATGGGCGCCCTGCGTGAATTAATGGAAATACCAGGGCTGTTAACAACGAGAAAACTGTAAGCAATTCAGCTGCTCTCGTGACAGGTCTGCGCCATTCTGCTTGGGTAAGGCGCAGAATGGCCGAGATCATGATTCCTGCGTGAGATATTCCTACCCAGAAAACGAATGTTGTGATGAATAAACCCCAGTAAACAGGCCTTCCAAGACCCGTTACGCCCAAACCTTTGTTTACCATCATTGCGATAACAAGGAGTCCAATTACAACTAAGATACCCAATCCTGTAACAGTGGGTGCCCACCATTTGGGCGTGTCTAGTTGACCGTTGAGCAACTTACGGTTCGTGTAGCTCTGATCTAATTCTCGTCGCTGTTGCATCTGTTAGTCAGTCACCTGTAATTTTCTTGGTAAGTTCATTGTTGAAATCAATCTGGTTTTGCGACCAAAGTAGCGTGACCACGTACGTACTTTATGGGTTTTGCAAGAAGGTTGAATTCCTGTACTTGCCATACCGATAAAACTGGCACCACGCGAGTCATTAACATAACGATCATCGCCGCGAGAGATATTCCTCCGATCATGATCAGAATATCGAATAGACTGGGATAAACTGTTTCGGGAATTACCGTTAGCCACTTCTCATGTATTCGTTCGGGAGGAACGGACCAGGCAGGAACGAACGTCCGAATTCGATCGAGTAGTAGCCCAATTAAAATTATTACGGCACCTATCATCATGCCGTTGACACCGCGACGCACCTTATTCCAAATGAGTATCCACCATGGCACAAACCAGATCAGTACCGTCCCGGCAATAAACGCATAGATCATGGGGCCTTTGACCAAAAGATTCAATGTGGCAATGTCGTTTGCCGATCGGCCATACCAAAACACGATGAAAGATGAGTAAAAGAAGTAAACCCATAATAAAGTTAGGGCAAACAAAAGCCTGCCCAATGACCAGAACGCATCCAGATGTACATATTTATGTAAATTCATCTGTCGACGCGCTACCCAAAGGGCGATTACGATACCGGCTACGCCAGCTTGAAATGATGAAATTGTGTGATACATCGGGTAAATAGCGTCACGCCATCCTGGGACCATACTTTGGCCAAAATCAGTAGTGATTAGGAAGTTGACAAACACGAGTATGAGGAAGTAAAACGTTCCGAACATGCCAATACGCATTCGTAGAGTGCGCCATTGATTATCAGTACCGATCCAGCCTCGCGCAAGCACTCGGCCAAGGCTCTGGCGCCATCCCGTCGAGTGATTCCGCATCGCTGCGAAATCTGGTAGTGCGGCTGAGTAAAACAACATGATTCCGGTAATGAACAGGAGAACTAGCCCTAGCGTGGACCATATGTGAGGTGAATAGTCGGGAGCTTCCATCCATATCGTTCGACGCCTGGCACCTTCTGTTACAAGTGGTGGCAATATGGCCACCAGCGGGATCAACATTCCTATAGTCACCACTCCCGCAAACGAAAAAATCGAAGCGATCCGGGTAACGGGTCTAACCCAGTTAGCCTTGGCCATAACGGGAGCCATGGCAACCATAGGAGCTCCCCCGGTAATGGATAGAAGGAATGAAACCAACGCAGCAACGTAACCCCACTTAGTACTATCGCTGCCTTGATCTAGAAACTTTAGAACAAGTGCGACAATACCGATGATTCCGAATATGCCAAGAACCCAGGCGATTGTTTTGAATTTTCTACTCGCATTAGTTGTGGTCGCGATAAGTTCATGCGCAATGATGTCGGCATCGACTTGGGCCGGCGGTGCATGATGTTCGGCCTCTTGACCGGGTGCTGTAGCTCCGCTAGTCATGCTTTGCAGCAACCTTCTTATCGGCATCGATTTTCGCCAGATAGATCACATTGGGATCCGTAGCGAATTGATCGAGAAGCGTGTAATGACGTTTATTTTCTTTCATCTTGGATACTTTGCTGTTTGGATCGTTATAGTTTCCGAAGTTGAGAGCGCTTGTTGGGCATGCGGATGAGCATGCGGTTTGAATAGTCCCGTCAATTACTTCGTGCCCTTCATTTCGGGCTTTACGTGTTTCTCGTCTAATACGGTGTACACAGAAACTGCATTTCTCCATGATTCCGCGGCTTCTGATTGTTACATCGGGGTTGAGGTGATTTCGGAGAGATTCGGGCCAGACTGGTTCCCAGTAATTGAAAAACCTAACAATGTAAGGACAGGCATTCGCACAGTATCTGGTACCTACACAACGGTTGTACACCTGGACATTCATACCTTCAGCGTTATGGTAAGTCGCAAAAACGGGGCACACGGGCTCACATGGGGCATTTTCACAGTGTTGGCACATGATCGGAATGAATCGAGCCTTTGTGTCGGGAAAATCACCTTCCCAATAGCGTTCGACGCGAATCCACGAAATAGACCGAGTCCTCTCTACACGATCTTGAGTGTTCAAGGGGATGTTGTTCTCTGCCTGACAGGCAAGGACACATGCGTTGCATCCGATGCACCGATCTACGTCAACAACCATTCCCCAATTGTGATTTCCAAAACTTGCTGTGGTCATTGGGCTATTGCCATTAAGTACTGATGTTGAAATTTAATCATGGTCGTCATCCTGTTCATCTTTTTTGCCGATGAATTGTTTTTGGTAAATGTGATGATTTGTTTCTTGCGCATGTTCAGCAGTTTCATCAATTCCGACGACTAGAACCGGGACACCTGGCTCAATTGGACGGGCTTCAACATTACCCTCAAATTTTGGAACCTTCACACGTCGACCTGCTCTTTGAACTCGTACTTGAGTAGCAGCCCATGCTAATGCACCGGTTTGCGAATCTTTCTCGCCCGTGAGGATAGAAAGCACGTTGGATCCGCGATCTTCGGCCCAACGGCCATTTCTGCGATGCCCTTGTCCGATAGGTACACCGATAACTCCAGGGCGTACACCGGGATGCGGATAGGCAAGCGCTTCAATTTCACCCGAAGTTGAACGAATCAATAGTACGTCACCTTCCCGGATACCAAGACTTTGGGCTTCTTTACTATTGATTTCAGCCCAAGTCGACCAAGAGGCTGAAGATATAGGATCGGGACTTGACTGTGCCCATGGTGCGGCTGCCAGTCGACCATCAAGCAAGGAATTTGAGTGGAATGGTACTAGGTGGAAATCGTCACCAGTTCCAAGGGCAGCGGTATCTGAGTAGGAAGCGTTTTTTTCGGTTGAGCTTATTTCCCCGAGATCGGCGGTCCCTCGAGTGCCGGTATCCCACCAGCCACCACGTTGAAGCGCACCGTTTGCGAAGAGTGAAGAGGACGATGCTGAAATTGAACCTCGTCCGGCAGCGTGTAGGTCAGCGAGTCCATTTTTTACCAACTGTTCCATCGATGACCCATAAGATCCATCCGACATCTGTAGCAGAGAATCTCCAAACCCCCGTGCATTATTGGTTAGTCCGGATTCATCACGTGAAACGGTTGGGCCTACAACTGGTTGTTGAGTCCCAATTACTTGATACCCCGGCCCTGGCTCGGGTATCTCTGTTCCCCAAGCTTCTAGAACGGTTTGTTCAGGCAATATTAGATCGGCAAAGTCCATCGTATCGTCGTGAACTGTCCCGAAAACAATAACGTTGGGCACATTTTGCAGGGCTTCGCGGATTCCGACAGAATTCGGCATCCCATAGACAATATCTGTTCCCCGGATAATTACGGTTTCAACGTTTCCGGCTCTCCACTGAGCGAGTTCAGCTTCCCATGATTGGAAAGATGCGCCAGCAGATGAATTTGGTAGACCCTCAATCGCCGACTCCGGATTGGGTATGATGCCACCATTGGTATTGACAGCATCTACAAGTATGTTCAGAGCGAATATTGCCTCTAGATTGAAACTTCCATTTGTATGTGCGCCGGCGGAGCCTCCACCGAACGCAACGGCTGGTGTATGTTTGGCGAAATGCCGTGCTGCTTTTTCGATACGATCACTCGAAATACCCGTTCGACTCGAAACTTGCGCGACCGAATATCCGTCTAAACCATCTGGAACGACAGTATTGAAAGCAGAAATATTTTCTTGGGTTGTTATTCCTTCATTGATGATTATGCTTGCTATGCCGAGGGCGAGGTCGCCCTCAGTACCTGGTTTAGGTGCTAGCCAGAGATCGGCAGCAGCAGCAGTCAAAGACATACGTGGTTCAGCGTGGATTAAATACCCTCTATCACTTTGAGATCTGAATTCACCGTATTTCACCCCAAATTGCGCTGGTGATCCCCATGTGCCGAGCCAATCGGCACCGAAAGAAAGAATTGTAGCGGTGTTTGAGATATCAAATGTGGGAAGTTGATCCTGCCCTAGAACCGATTTAACCGCTCCATGTAAAACCCCTTGTTCTGTTGGGTCGAAAGTCATGTGTTTGCCATTGTATTGAGCTGCAAACTTTTCAGTCACGCTGCCCAAATGGCCTCGGATGGGATTGGTAACAATCGTTATAGCACCATCCGCATTCGTAAGTGCCCTACGAAAGCGATTATCGGCCTCATCCCAGGTAGTGCTAATTAGATTTCCATTTTTGGAATAGCGGAGCATCGGTTCTTGAATTCGATCTGGGTGGTAAAGCAATTGGAGTACCGAGTCATAGCGGGCTGTTGATTTTCCACGGTTTACAGGGTGATCTGGGTTACCTTCGATTTTCTTGGCCCGCCCTTGCATCACACGAATTAATACCCCGTCACCGTTCGTGAAATCCCCCATTGAGGTGGCGTACCATGCATCTTCACCACGCACTAAATCTTCTGGTAGTTCCACGGGACTTTGGACGATTAACTCGCGCTCGGGCAGTCCGCAAGCTGCGAAGATCACAGCTCCAGCGGCCGTTTTACCGGTAAGTGCCAGGAATTCTCGTCGATTTAGCTTCATCTATTAATTGTTATTTCTGCCGTTGTAGCTTTGGTAAGTGAGGTTGAGAAAAACATGAGGTAAAAATATTCTCTAGTAGTGGCAGGCCGTGCAATCAGTCGGGGCGCCATTATCACGGTGACAATCGACGCACTGACCCATTTTTAGGGCTTCAACTTGTTCGACCTGCTGCATGGCGGCGACGTTGCCGTGGCACGTTGAGCAAACAGCAGAAGGCCCCTCGGTAACACCATCTGTAGTGCCCTTAACTTCGGAAGGGTTTTGAGTTAAATATCTGATATGTGGCTCGTGGACAAAGCGAACATGGTCAGGAAGACGATGGACGCGTCGCCAGTTGATAGGTTCTTTTCCATCATCACCAATAATGCCTGCAGCATCTCTGAGGATGTTGATTTCGTTGTTATCCGCACTGCCTATCACTCCGTGACAAGTCGCACAGAAACCAACAGGTGGAATTCCAGCGTTAGCCTGAGTTGTGACTGTCCGATGGCAGAATGTGCAGTCTAGCCCGAGGCCTTCCATTGTTTGACCGTCAGCGGCAACGTGCTCCAATTGGTTTATAGACGCGTGAATTGTATGAGGGAAATCGATGGGTTGGTCAAAAGTCTGCTGAAAACCGAGCACGGGCACGGGCTGCCCGAGCCATCCTGTGATTACAAATGCTGCGATAACGCCTACAACAGCTAGCACACCGAATCCACCCGCAGTTAATACGAGAATGAGCATCTTGGGTAAAGATGCTGATTTGGGGTTCGCTTTTTCGTTGTCGGGCGCCAAGCGTTCTTTTCCAGTTTCAGCCAGCCGGAGCTAGCTATATAAAGTCGAAATAAAATATCAATGGAGCTTTTACTGCCACCACCGTGAGTACATATCGTGCAGGAAATCAGTATTTTGGGATGCCATGAATAATGCGAAGAATATTCCTGCGACACATGTGATGCCGACTACGTATAGAGGAGCTCGAAGCTTAGCCCATTTAGCAGGAACCGTTTTTGTGTCAATGACCGAAGGAAGGATTGCGTGGGCTGTGAGCAGTGATGGCCCCGCTATCAAAGCAAATCCTAGCGCAAGCCATAGAAACTTAAGTGCATTTCCCACTTCGGCCCACTCTGCAGTGGATAGTGGTTTAGGATCCATACGCTGTTGACGAAGCTCCCGATTCAGTGAAGACACAAAACGAATGCGCACTCAAAACACCCGGTCTTCAAAATGGGTGCAAGTGAAAACTATCACGAGTGATTTTTCAGTGTCAACAGTCGTCCGGGGCAATTCATAGGTGTCGTGAATGCGCGTATCATTTTTCATGGAAAATGAGGTGATCGGACGTCGATAATAGGATGTACGGTTCGCCAGATTGATCTGTTGCATCGAGACTCCAGGCTGACCTGGAGGAAGAAGGGCGCAACCGGATCCCATTATCACCTCCATAAATCATCGTCACTTGGCCTAATCCAGAATCTCCAACGGCTATTGCAGTTACATTGCAGATTGAACCACCATTATCAGCACACCACCCAACAACATCGTGCGGCACATTACTCTCTGGGATATTTGGAACTGTGATCATCTCTACTGAACGTGGCTTACCCTGTGTCTCGAATATTTGTATGGGGAAATAACCACTGTTTTCATTTTCCTCAATATCGATCATCAGTTGATCCATGAGGATACCACCATCATTGAGCGTATCACTCTGCAGTATTCTCCTTGCTATCGTTTTCTGGCATGGGGCACACAGGCAGTATTGGAACAATGAGCGCTTTTGAGGTTGCCGGAAGTAACATCCTGATAGACCACGAGTGGTAATTCATCTGCGCCAATTGTGATTGCTGTGTGGATGCCAACAACAGCAGATGAATCAACAACGTTTGAAGTCGCCTCAGTACAAGCAATGTTCATGCAGTGTGCCACGTAGAGCGCTCCATTAAACTCATCGTAATAACTAATTATTCCTCGGCCATCTGCGCCAATAGTCACAGAGTTCCAGTCTCCAACTCCGCCATTGGTCACCACTCCTGTGATAGTTGCTGTGGTGCATGAAACATTTTCACAATGTGCCACCTTCAGGTCCTTATTAGTTGCGTCGTAGTAGCTGATTAATCCTCGACCATCGATTCCTATGACGATAGACGTTTGTTTTCCGACATCGCCAATAGAGTCGATTGTTTCTACAGAATTTGTTACCGAGCATATAGCGTCGGAGCAATGTGCGACTTTCAAGTCGTTATTTGTGGAATCGTAGTAGCTTATAAGTGGCAAACCGTCGTTTCCGATTGCAATTGCACTGTATTGGCCGACATCGACGGTTGTGTCAACGCTATTTATTTCTGCAGATGAGCATGATGTATTGTTGCAATGGGCGACCTCAAGGTCACCGGATATCGCATCGTAGTAGCTGAGGATACCAAGTCCATCAGTTCCCACCGCGATCGAAGTATGCAGTCCTACATTTCCTGAGTTTTCTAGGGTGGCCGTTGAGCTGGTGGTGCAGGCCGTAGTCTGGCAGTGTGCGATTTTCAGCGTGGCATCTGAGGACTTTCGATAGCCGATTAGTGGTAGGCCATCTGTCCCAATGATAATGGAAGCGTGAAGATCTCCTACTCCGGTGGATTCCACAATTGAGGTCGTCGCTGAGCTGCAAAGGATGTTATCGCATTGAGCCACGTAAAGAGACTGAGTTTGCTCGTAAGCGATAACTGGAAGCCCATCGTCACCGATTGTGACACTATTCCATAAACCGACATTTCCCGAGCTCTGAATCGTGACTATAAAGTGTTTCCCGCGCTGAAATGGAACGGAGTCTGATGAACTTGGCGCAGCACATACGAGGGTGCCGGTTGTGTCCACCCCAGTTGCGAATAATTCAGATGTGCAAGTTTGTCCCGAGCTAAGGTATTCACCTTCAGACGGCCCGGCATCAGCGCACAGCCATGTCAATCCATTGAAGGTTGTGATTTCGTTCAATCCGCAATTTAATCCGCCAAGCGTGGTATTCAGCTCTTGGGGTCTGTTGTGGACGTCGTTCCAGTCGATAGTGGCTACAGAATCGTCACCATCATCGAGTCCCGATGGACGATTCTGGACGTTTTCCCAGTCGATAGAGGCGGCAATTCCTCCAGAATTTAAATCACTCGGAATACCGGTGAGTGAGGACCATGCAACCTTAGCTGTTCCGGTTTGTAACTCAAGGGCTTTGTAATAGTCTGAGTCATGATTATGGTCGCTGCGCGAGACGGTATTAGCTTCTCCCGCTCCTCCAAATTCTATGGACGCGATGCCACCCGCGGTAGATCCTTCTGTGATCAGCCCCGCACCAATGGCCAAAATACCTGATTTACCATCTCTTCCATCAGCGCCACCTGGCCCGACTGGACCGCGGGCTCCGGCCGGGCCCTCTAAGCCTGCGCCGCCTGGAAACCCCTGCAGGCCGGCAGCGCCTGTAGACCCCCGCTCACCGGGTTCGCCCTGTGCTCCTGAGGGTCCCTGGGGCCCCACTTCTCCCTGACTGGCACATGCACTTAGTGAAAAAGCGGCAAGAGTGATGGCAATAATCCAGATGATGGGATTTAAAGTTGGAAGAACTTGATAATTCATGTATCTGCGCATTGTTATTTTAATTTGAGAACTTAAAACCTTGATTCAAATACTTGTCACAATAGATTCGATTGTACTGTCGCCCAGAATGTTATTTCACTTTGGGTTGAACTGAACCAAGAAGCTTAATTAAGTATTGAATGTTGGGAAATATTCAATATTCCCCCTGCGTCTTGTTGGATTCGTTGGCACGTACGAGTTCGCGATACTCTTTAGATAGCAAATTTGTAATCTGTAAAGGCAGTTCTGTTTAGGGATATCTGGTATAGATTTCATCACACGTAAACGAAGCGAGGGGAAAATAATCGGATGGCGACGATTACAGGGAATCGAATTTCACTTACTCCTCGAGAAATGCCGTCTCGCTGGTATAACGTTGAGGCGGATTTACCGTTCAAAGTTCCGCCTATGATGTCGCCTTCAGGATATCCAGTGACTCGTCAGGATCTTGAACCGTTATTCCCGCGTCAGGTGATTGAGCAGGAGCTTAACTCCCAGAGCCGGACGTTTAATATCCCCAAGGAAGTTCGGCAGGCATATCTGAAATGGCGCCCAACTCCGATGTTCAGGGCTGAGGCACTGGAAAAGGAACTGGGTACCCCTGCTAGATTATTCTACAAGGTGGAGGGTGGAAGTCCGAGTGGTTCTTATGAATCAAACACCGCTATTCCTCAAGCGTTTTATACTCGGCAGGTCGGTGCGAAGGGTATCGTGTCTGGGGGTGCAGGGGGAGTTTGGATCAGCGCAATGGGACACGCTGCGTCATTATTTGGATTAACGAGCCGAATCTACAGTGTGCGTAAAGTAAATTCCCAAGATGCTTGGGGGAGTGCGTATGGCCGGGTGTGGGGAGTAGATGTCCAGGCAAGTCCGTCTGAAAACACGCGATTTGGCAAACTCGAGTCTAAACAACGAGGGTCTCATTCCGGTTCCATAGCTACAGCGCTCGCTGAAGCTTATGAGGAGGCGTCGCTGAATCCAGACGTAAAATTTGCGATCCCGACCCTTATGGGTAATACGCTCATTCATCAAACTATTGTGGGTCTTGAAGCTCAACGTCAGCTTGGTGCAGTAAATGAAGCTCCAGATTATGTAATAGGGTCTATTGGTGCAGGTTCTCATTTCGGAGGTCTTATCGCGCCATTTGTTCCTGCAAAAATACAAGGTAGAAATACGCGATTTGTAGCAGTCGAAGAAGTATCGACACCAAGTCTTACACGCGGTGTTTATGTGGAAGAATCAGCAGATGCCGCTGGTCTCATGCCTCAAGTACCTATGTATACGTTGGGTCGTGAGTATTCGCCGCCTGGAGTGCTGGCCGGAGCTATGCGATATCACGGAGTCGCTCCGATTGTTTCGGCACTTTTCAAAGAAAAATACATAGATGCTGTAGCTCATGGTCAAATAGAATCCTATAGTGCCGGGCTCATGTTCACGCGCTCTGAAGGAATCGTTCTGTCACCACATGCGATGTACACGGTTAAGGAAGTGATAGACCAAGCGCTTCGCGCTAAACTTTCCGGCCTTGAAGAAACGATCCTGTTTACTGTGACACCAGCCGTGACTTCCGAGTCGACGCCATACGATTTATTACTTGACGGCGTTCTTAATGATGAACAACCGGAAGAAACTTCGTTGAAGAAATCGCTTGCAAGATTCATTGGTCGGAACTAATTCGCTCAGGATTTTGCGTTTCGAATTTTGATCTTCGATGCTACAGTTCGACTTCAGTCATGTTGGTTGTCAGTTGAGCGTGCTAGTTTGGCAGGTGGAATGATCTGAATTGACATTCTGGATAATTTGCGCAAGTTTGTATTTAACAGAACCCGGAGGTCCTTACGGATGGAAATCTCTAAAGAGAAACTGGAGTGGATGTACACCACTATGTACAGAATCCGTCGCTTTGAAGAGACGATGCTGGAGCAAACTTTTAAAGGAAACTCTATGGGTGTGACTCATCCCTCAGATGGGCAGGAAGCCCCACCGACCGGAGTTTGCGCACACCTCACAGATAAAGACTGGATTGGCTCGACCCATCGAGGTCATGGTCACTGTATAGCTAAGGGATTAGACACGCACGCGATGATGGCCGAGATTATGGGTAGGGCTACAGGTCAGTGCGGAGGCAAGGGCGGCTCCATGCACATTGCAGATTTTTCAAAGGGTATGCTTGGTGCAAACGCGATAGTAGGAGCTTCTATTCCCCTGGCAGTCGGAGCCGCTCTAACTGCGAAGTATAAGGGCATAGAAAATGAATCGGTTGGGGTGTCGTTCTTTGGTGATGGCGCCTCTTCACAGGGAGTTCTTCACGAGTCGATGAATCTTGCATCAATATGGAGATTGCCAGTTATTTTTGCATGTGAAAATAATGGATATGCGGAGGCGACCCCAGCTTGGTACTCGGTGTCTGCGGACGATATAGCATCAAGGGCTGATGGCTACGGGATGCCTGGAGTTGTCGTAGATGGCATGGACGTTTTTGCAGTTTACGACGCTGCAGGCGAAGCAATTGCGCGGGCAAGAGCCGGCGAAGGGCCCACGTTCTTGGAACTAAAGACATATCGATACCATGGCCACTTTCATGCCGATGATCCGAAGAAGTATCGTAAGCCGGACGAGGAAGAGCATTATCGTGAGCGTGATGCCCTAAAAAACTTTGAAAAAAGAGTTACTAGTCAAAAATTGATGTCAGCTAAGAAATTAAAAACTATCCGCGATTCCATTGAGCAGGAGATGCTTGATGCTGTTGAGTTCGCGTTGGATAGTCCGATGCCTGATATAGAAGCACTTTACAGTGATGTTTATGTAAATTACTCGAACCCTATTTTGGGTCTTCGATAATCATTATTTTTACAATTAATACAGTCAATTCATTCACGATACACAAGAACAATGACCACACACAATAAAATCGAACCTCTAGGTCCTGGGTATGAAAGAGTAGCCGGCAAAGAACTACGGTTTAGAGATGTATTCAGAGACACTTTGCGTGCCGAGATGATCCGAGATCAAGACGTGTTTTTGATGGGAGAAGATATATCAGGCGGATTTGATCGTGATACAAAAGAACCGCTGGACGCTTGGGGAGGTCCGTTTGCTGCGACAAAAGGGCTGGTGCAGGAATTTGGACCAGAGCGCATTAGAGATGCTCCGATCTCCGAGGCAGGGTTTGTTGGGGCAGCCGTAGGGGCGGCTTTGACAGGATTGCGACCGGTTGTTGACCTTATGTATTTTGATTTTGTCACCGTAGCTTATGACCAGTTACTGTCGAATGCTGCTAAAAGTCGCTACATGTTTGGTGGCCAAACACGCGTACCGATGACGTTATTTGCAAGATCAGGTGCCGGGACCGGTC
>Ga0187833_10001919_pt1 | contig 23013 bp, 15 predicted proteins | sample ETNtaG_37_FD_167968 | JGI IMG/M metagenome (GOLD analysis project Ga0187833, IMG submission 167968) | Marine microbial and viral communities from oxygen minimum zone, Eastern Pacific Ocean - ETNP2014_SV_400_PacBio MetaG (Illumina Assembly) | ecosystem: Environmental > Aquatic > Marine > Hypoxic...
ACGCATCCAAAGAAAAACAAAACCAATTCCTATTTTTACTTCGTTTAATTGCTTTTTTTGTTATGTTGATTTTTGCAGCCGCACTGTCATCACAATATATAGCAGAACCTAGTGGTGGGTATATTGGTGTGATGATGCATGAGATGTTTTTCTTGGAATACTTTGGCAAGGTGTCGACCGTCATTTATGTTGGCGTCATCATGGTTAGCTTTAGCATTGCCAGCAGTTCATCTTGGAAAAGCATTGGTAGCGTGATGTTTGGCAGATCAAAGGGAGAAACCAATGAATTATTCAGGCAACCGGTAACAACTGAAAAAAAACGCGAAATCAATAAAAATCGAAGCACCATAGTCGAACAAAAGGCTACAAATAAAAAGCCGGCCAAGCAAAAAGCCGCAAATAAAAAACCCGCAAAAGCCGAGAAAACTGAAAAGACTGAAACCAGTAATCTGTTTAAGTCGACCAGCACAACCGGTCTGCCCGACCTCTCGCTACTAAATGATGTTGACAACAACGAAATTGGTTATAGCGAGGAAGAGCTAGAGCAAATGTCGCAACAAGTTGAACTGAAACTTAAAGACTTTGGTTTTGATGTAGCGATTACCGCGGTGACGCCGGGGCCGGTTGTGACACAGTTCGAAATATCACTCGCACCGGGAGTCAAGGTTAGCCAGATTATGAACCTCAACAAGGACCTTGCCAGGGCATTGCTGGTCGAAAGTGTCAGGATTGTTGATGTCATTCCTGGAAAGCCAGTTATCGGTCTAGAGATACCGAATATGGAAAGAGAGCTGATTGGCCTTAAAGAGGTCCTCTCAAGTGAGGTCTTTAGTAAATCTAAGTCAACGCTCACAATCGCGCTTGGAAAAGACATTAACGGCCTGCCCGTCATCGCAGACCTAGCAAAAACGCCTCATCTTCTGGTTGGCGGTGCAACCGGAATGGGAAAGTCTATAGGACTAAATGCAATCATTCTTAGTATTCTGTACAAAGCAAAACCTGACCAGGTAAGGCTTATAATGATTGATCCAAAAATTGTAGAGCTTGCATCTTACGCCGACATCCCACACCTACTTACTCCCGTCATCACTAACATGAACGAGGCTGCGAGCGCGCTATGGTGGTGCGTCAACGAAATGGAGAGACGCTATACACTGCTGGCCAAATTTAGCGTAAGGAATATTGAATCCTTTAATAAAAAACTAATAAAGGCAAAGAAAAACGGCAAGCCCTTGTTGGACCCTTCATTCAATGCTAAAACTGCTAAGGAGGGCGAGGTCGCTCCTGAACTGGAAACGTTGCCGCTGATTGTTATTGTGATCGATGAGTATGCCGATATGCTAGGCGCACTGGCACAAGAGGACCGCGCTAAGTCTAAGCGAGTTGAGGGGTTGATTGTGCGGATCGCGCAAAAAGCTAGGGCCGCTGGAATTCACCTCATTGTGGCAACACAAAGACCGAGCGTTGATGTTATTACTGGTCTGATAAAATCAAATATTCCGACTAGAATCTCCTTCAAAGTTTCATCCAAAACCGACTCTCGAACAATTCTAGATCAGGCTGGCGCAGAACAGCTTTTGGGGATGGGCGATATGCTTTATATGACGCCCGGCATTTCACATCTGAATAGGGTTCATGGGGCATTTGTTGAAGACAATGAAATTTTCCGTGTAGTTCGCCATCTTAAAGAGCGCACAGAGCCAAACTATTTAGCTGGCGTACTCAACCTTCGACAAGAAACTGCCGGCTCACGAGAAGAAAGCGGCATCTCCGGCGAACTTGATCCTCTATACGATGAGGCAGTACATATAGTCACCTCAACTAGAAGAGCCTCAATCTCCAGCCTTCAGAGACGAATGAGGATTGGCTATAATCGTGCCGCTCGTATCATTGAAGACATGGAATTAAGCGGCATTGTTAGTAGTATGAATAGCGCTGGGAATCGAGAGGTCCTGGCTCCGGAACCTATCGATAAAGAAGAGCAGAACTGAAATCCAAACCAATACAATAAATGGCTAGAGTTTCCTTAAGGCTGGTAAATATATGGACGTGTTAGAAAGAGCTAGTAAGGCAAGAACATCAAAAAAAATTGCTAATCAAATCAACTTTTTAGTATTATTATATTAGCCTACAACTGATTCAACTGCCGGTAAGAATTGTAGTAATGCTACTACTCCAATATACACAGTCACAAACAGCAATCCCATTATTCCTAAGCAAACTCCTACTAATTTAGGAATGTCTTTTGATTCTTGATGATTCATATTAACTGAGTTTTCTAAATAATAAACCTACAACAAATGCACCGGATAAGAATATACCGATACAGAATGCAGTCATGAATGTTGTATTGAATAGTATGTCCATGATTTCCTTTTATCGCAGATAGTTAAGTGAGTCTGGCGCTGATATAAAGGACCGCCAAAGGAGGAAGAATCCAATAGGATGAATCAGCGCCGAACTCTTAATGGCACCGGCGGCCAGATAGTGGTTATGCTCTCCCCCAACAAGACAGCAAAACACGGCATTAGATTCCATCCAGCCCAAGGTGTCATTGGTAGGTATTATTGCAAAATCAAACGATACGTATCTTGATATAGGTCAATTTTTCCAAAATATAAAACCGACATAGACTTTTATATATATATAATTATGTTGAGGATGAATTGCTATTTATAGCTTCAAAAAAAGATTTAATTGTTAGCCATAGAACACTTGATAGAGCCGGGATTTTACAAGTAGGGTCCACTTCTAATTTATGAGACAATAGTTCAATATGAATTCTAAACCCAACAATGCCCATCTATACCTTGATTTCTTGTCTGGGTTGCCGCTATTTGATAGTATGCAAGGTCAAGAAATTGAATCAATACTTTCATTAATAAAAGAAAAAAATTACCGAAAAGGAGAGATGTTCTCTATTGATCTTGATAGCCGACCTCGACTTTACATAACGTATGATGGCCAGTTTAAACTGACAAAGGTCAATGAGCGTGGCGATGAAATGATTTTAAGGGTGGTGAACAAAGGGGAAGTTATCTCTCCAATGCATTTTTCACATTATTATGATGTTTCCGCTGAATTTGTAAAAGACACCACTCTGTTCTACCTTTCTGAGGATAAAGTCAATGACCTGATCAAGAGCAACCCTTTATTTGCAAAAAATATCATCAATATGCTGGCTGAAAGCGTTCAATCTCTAATGATGACAGCAGAGGTGTGGCGTTTAAAAAATACTAAGGAAAGGTTGGGCTGGTTTTTGGCCTCCGTTAATACAAATAATTTAGGCAAGTTGCCAATATCTAAATCACTGCTTGCCTCCTATCTAGGCATGACACCAGAGTCACTTTCAAGGGCATTAAGAAAACTCAAGGATGAAGGCATTTCGATTGAAAACAAAGCCATTAAAATGCAAACCGGCAAAGAGCTTTGTTCGTACTGTGATAGAGTTATAGGCACTAACTGTAACCTTTTTGGCTCTAAAGATTGCCCGCTTTTCTAATTTCCGCCCATAGTTATTTTAAGATTCTTGATTTAAATCAAAGATAAAAACCCCCCGAATAAACATAATAGCCAGCAAATATATTTATTACTGGCTAAAACATGTTTACAACAAAAAAAGCGCAAGCCACCTCGGTACTGACGGCCAATACATTTGCATTCACATCATGCTTTGCTGTATGGGTTATGTTTTCCATTATTGGTATCCCAATAAAAGACCTCCTTGATTTGTCTGAAACCCAATTTGGCTTACTAGTGGCAACCCCAATTTTGACAGGTTCATTAGCAAGACTGCCTATAGGGATGTTAACAGATAGGATGGGTGGCCGCACCGTTTACCTTTTCTTAATGCTAGCAATTATTGTCCCTTTGTGGCTTATTGGTGAGGCGACAAAATATTGGCAATTTTTGTTTTTAGGCTTGTTTATTGGTATTGCTGGAGCAGCCTTCTCAGTTGGCATTGCCTACACATCTAAATGGTTTGATGATGATAAACAAGGATTTGCGATGGGTATTTTTGGTTCTGGCAACGCTGGCGCAGCAGTTACTAAATTTATAGCGCCTTCTTTGGTTCTTGCCTATGGTTGGCAGATGGTACCCAGAGTTTATGCCGTTAGTATGATTGTTGTTGTGATTATCTACTGGATATTTACCTATGAGGACCCCAGTCATCGTATATCTGCAAGAACAACTATCAAAGATCAACTAAGCATGTTAAATGATCCCAAGATATGGAAATATATGCAGTATTACTCATTGGTCTTTGGAGGCTTTGTTGCGATATCTCTATGGATAACAAAATATTATATTAACGAGTATGGCTTTGACTTAAGAACTGCAGCCTTTCTAGCGACAATATTCGTATTACCTTCCGGCGTTATTCGTGCACTGGGTGGTTGGTTTTCTGATAAATACGGAGCTTACAAGGTTACCTGGTGGGTAATGTGGATTTCATTGGGGTGTTTGTTTTTCATGTCATACCCGCAAACAGCTTTGATTATTAAAACAACAACTGGTGAAGCTATGTTTGATATCAGCCTTAATGTGTGGGTTTTTACTGCTCTGCTTTTTGTGCTTGGTCTTGCATGGGGTTTCGGCAAGGCTTCAGTATTTAAATTCCTATCCGATGAATATCATGATAACATCGGCACCGCCTCAGGACTTGTTGGTCTGGCAGGGGGTTTGGGCGGGTTTTTATTGCCTATTATGTTTGGAGTTATCATAGATTACACTCACATTAATTCAGCGATATTTATGTTGCTGTATGGCGCAACAGGTGTTTCTCTTATCTGGATGCACTACACCTTTTCCAAGGAAGAGGAAGAGAGACATATACAACAAGCTAACGATATTGTCCTTGAAGAATACAAAGAAGCTCACGGTGATGAGGCTTTGATATCAGCCCGTGCGATATTAGAACAGGCAGACTTAATCGAAGAGCTGACCCAAAGATATAACAACTTCAAAAACAAACATAAAAGCTTTAAATAACTGATCTTAACAGGAGAAAAGAATAGTGGCCCATAACTTAGAAAATTGGAATCCAGATGACGCGTCAGAATGGGAAAGTACAGGCAAAACTATAGCCACTAGAAATCTGTGGATATCTATCCCAAGCCTATTGGCAGGATTTGCTATATGGATAATGTGGAGCGTTATTACTGTACAAATGCTTAATGTCGGTTATGGCGGTTTTGAAAAATCACAATTATTTACATTGGCAGCGATTGCAGGGCTTTCTGGCGCAACACTGCGTATTCCGTCAACCTTCTTTATTCGCCTAGCTGGTGGTAGAAATACCATTTGGCTAACCACAACTCTTTTGATATTACCAGCCTTAGGCTTAGGTATTGCACTATCAAGACCTGATACACCATTCTGGCATTTCCAGATTCTGGCTTTACTATCTGGCTTTGGTGGCGGTAACTTTGCCTCTTCAATGTCAAACATATCTTACTTCTTCCCGAAAAAGATTCAAGGCTATTCATTGGGCATGAACGCAGGACTTGGTAACTTTGGGGTAACAACCATGCAGATCTTGATACCTCTAGTGATGACAATGGCAGTAATGGGCAATCCTACTGAACTGCAGATTGCCTCAGGTACGCTTATTGGCAAGATTCCAGCGGGTACCGAGACTTATCTGCAAAATGCAGGTTATGTTTGGTTAATTATCCTAATTCCATTATCACTAGCAACATGGATGGGTATGAACAATATTACTGAAGATCACGTATCTCCAAATATTGACTCAACTATGGGTGCGTTTATCAAGATTATCGTTATGTTGATTCTTGGTCTGGCAACTGCAGCATTTGGTTTATATCTAATGCTTCCAGAGGCGGTAAATGGTTCAGGACTTATGATTAGTAAATGGGTAGCTCTGCCAATTGTAATTGCTTTAACGGTATTACTACTTAAGCTATTGCCACTGGGTAAAGACTATAAAGAAGGTATTAACCGTCAATACAAGATCTTTAATAATAAGCACACATGGGCGATGACTCTTATCTATACCATGACATTCGGATCATTCATTGGCTATTCGGCAGCGCTTGCATTATCAATTAAAGTTATTTTTGGGTTTCAACACATCATGGTCGATGGCGTTATGACACACAATTCTGTTAACCCAAATGGCCCTTCTGCTCTTACCTATGCCTGGATGGGTGCTTTTGTTGGCGCACTTATCCGTCCAATTGGCGGCATGATTGCTGATAAGATGGGCGGCGCTAAAGTAACGCAAATCATCTCTGCAGTAATGGTGGCCTCAGCATTAGGCGTAGCCTACTTTATGAAACAGGCTTATGCATCGGCAACACCTGAAGAGTTCTTTTATCCATTCTTAATCCTATTTGTGCTTTTATTTGCCATGACCGGTATTGGTAACGGCTCTACCTTTAGGACAATATCACAGGTATTTAATAAAGAACAGGCCGGCCCTGTCCTCGGCTGGACATCCGCAGTGGCCGCCTATGGTGCGTTTATCATTCCAAAAGTGTTTGGTGAGCAAATAAATGCTACAACGCCAGAGGTTGCACTGTATGGTTTTGCAGTGTTCTACGCGGCTTGTATGGTGATTAACTGGTGGTTCTACCTGCGCAAAGAGGCAGAATTTCAAAACCCATAAGAAGCCTTAATACAATTTACTAATTATTACGGAGAAATAAATGAGCCATTTCTTAGATCGATTTAGGTACTTTAATCGTATCGAGTCAACTTATTCAAAAGGGCACGGCATCGTTACCAAAGAAGATCGCGCCTGGGAGGACACATACCGAAACCGCTGGCGTCATGACAAAATTGTCAGGTCAACACATGGCGTTAACTGTACCGGCGGCTGCTCATGGCAAATTTTCGTTAAAAACGGTTTGGTTTCTTATGAAATGCAACAAACAGACTACCCGCGCACACGTGAAGATTTACCCAACCACGAACCAAGAGGGTGCCAGCGTGGCGCTTCTTTTTCATGGTATCTATATAGTCCGCATCGTATAAAGTATCCTCTCATTCGTGGACGCCTACTTGAGTTGTATCGCTCAGAGCGGAGTGGCGGCAAAGACCCTGTGGAGGCTTGGGAATCAATCCAAACCAACAATCAAAAACGTGAAAGCTATATTGGTGTTCGTGGTTTGGGAGGTTTCGTTCGTTCAACATGGGATGAGATAGTAGAAATAACTGCAGCGGCGAACGTTTACACTATAAAAAAATGGGGCCCTGACCGTATCTATGGTTTCAGCCCAATTCCGGCAATGTCTATGATTTCATATGCTGCTGGCTCAAGATACCTATCAATGATTGGTGCAGGCGTCGGTTCTTTCTACGACTGGTATTGCGACCTGCCTCCTTCCTCTCCACAAGTATGGGGTGAACAAACAGATGTGCCAGAATCAGCCGACTGGTACAACTCTAAATATATTATTGTTTGTGGTGCAAATTTGCCAATGACGCGTACCCCAGATGCTCACTTTGCAGTTGAGGCACGTTATAACGGCACTAAGATTGTTTCCATGGCGCCTGACTATGCAGAATACGTTAAGTTTGCAGATTTGTGGATGCCGGTTAAACAAGGCACAGATGCGGCGGCATTTATGGCAATGGGTCATGTTGCACTTAAAGAGTTTCATGTTGATAACCAGGAACCTTACTTTGCAGAATATGCTCGTAGCTTTACTGATTTCCCGATGCAAGTTATTCTTGAAAAAGTTGATGGCAGGACAGTTACAGGACGATTCCTGCGTGCATCAGACTTTGATAATAACCTAGGCGAGGACAACAACCCAGAATGGAAGACTATTGTATTTGACTCCAAGTCTAAATCATTTGTTGCACCAAACGGATCGGTTGGCTTTCGTTGGGGCGAAGAAGGCAAATGGAACATCTTAGAACAGGCTGCCGGCAAGGACATTGAGGCAGAACTAAGCTGTATTGACTCTAAAGATTGTGTGGTCGATGTTACCTTCCCGCACTTTAATCCAGACGAGGGTGATTCATTTGTTCGTAAGATCCCAGCACGCAAACTCAAGCTTGCCTCTGGTGAAGAAGCAATAATTACTTCGGTATGCGACCTGCAGATTGCACAATACGGCATTGACCGTGGCTTGGGTGATAATTTAGCCACATCTTACGATGACGAAAGCGTCCCCTATACTCCAGCATGGGCCGCTAAGATTACCGGCGTGCCAGCTCAAGATTTAGAAACAACGGGGCGTGAATTTGCTGAAAACGCTTCCAAGACTAGAGGCAAGTCAATGGTCATTCTAGGTGCCGCTATTACGCACTGGTATCACACTGATATGCACTATCGTGGCATCATGAATCTGCTACATATTTGTGGTTGCGTAGGTCAATCGGGTGGTGGCTGGGCGCACTATGTGGGACAAGAAAAACTTCGTCCACAAGCGGGCTGGGCGCCAATTGCATTTGGTCTGGATTGGCAACGTCCACCGCGCCATATGGCCTCGACCACTTATTGGTACTTCCATACTGATCAGTGGCGTTACGAACGGGTTGAGGCTGATGATTTATTAGCATCAACCGCGAAGGCTAAATACAGAGGCAATCAATTAGCCGACTACAACGTTGCGGCGCAACGTATGGGCTGGACTCCATCGGTTCCACAGTTTGATCAAAACCCATTAGAGTTGGCTAAAGAAGCTGAAGAAGCTGGCGCCACTGACGAGGCTGCAGTTGAAAAATATGTTACTGACAAACTTAAAAATGGCAAACTAAGCTTTGCTTATGAAGATATCGACGCCGAAGAAAACTTCCCCCGCAACCTATTCGTCTGGCGCTCCAATCTGATTGGCAGTTCATCTAAAGGGCATGAGTATTTCCTTAAGCACTTATTGGGGTCGCAAAATGGTGTACTTAGTGAGGGCACTGAGGGTGAGTCATGCAAGGAAATCAAGTGGCATGAAAAAGCTCCTACTGGGAAGCTGGATCTAATGGTTGATATCAATTTTCGTCTGAATTCAACTGGTGCCTATTCAGATATCATCCTGCCAACCGCAACCTGGTATGAAAAGGCTGACCTTAACACTACAGATATGCACCCATTCGTTCACCCCCTTAGCAAAGCGGTAGATCCTGCATGGGAGTCACGCTCTGACTGGCAAATCTTTAAAACTATCGCGAAGAAGTTCTCTGAATTATCAGAAAAACACCTTGGCACACAAAAAGATGTCGTTTCGTTGCCAATGCAGCACGACACCGCGGCGGCACTAGCGCAACCATTTGGTGAAGTGAAAGACTGGAAAAAAGGTGAATGCGATATCATTCCAGGCAAGACAGCCCCAAGCTTTAAAGTTGTCGAGAGGGATTATCCGAATACTTACGCTAAGTACATTGCCTTAGGGCCGCTAATGAAGAAGTTCGGCAATAACATCAAAGGCATTGACTGGAATACCGATGAAGAGGTTGACGAGATTGCAGAATTCAATGGTGTCATTAAGGAGGAGGGCATTTCCAAAGGTATGCCTTCATTATCCGAAGACATCCATGTGTGTGATGCAATTATGCGGATGGCGCCTGAAACCAATGGTGAAGTCGCACATAAGTCATGGTCTGGGCAATCAGTTAAAACCGGTATTGACCACTCACACCTTTACAAAGGTCGCCATGAAGAGAAAATCACTTATAGGGATATTGTGGCGCAACCACGCAAGATTATTACCGCCCCAACCTGGTCCGGCATTGAATCTGAAAAGGTTAGCTATACTGCTTGCTATACCAACTTGCACGAGCACATCCCTCTAAGAACGCTTACAGGTCGTGCGCAATTCTATCAAGACCATGAATGGATGTTGGATTTTGGCGAAGGTTTCTGTGCCTATAAGCCTGCAGTTGATATGAAAGCCGTTAATACCATCCCAGATAGTGTTAAGAATAAGCCCCACATAGTTCTCAACTGGATTACCCCACACTCTAAATGGGGCATCCATTCAACCTACCAAGATAACTTAAGAATGCTGACATTGTTCCGTGGCGGGCCGTACTTCTGGATGTCCGAAGAGGACGCTAAATCGATAGATTTGGAGGATAACGATTGGGTTGAGGCGGTTAATGCCAATGGCGCAACAATGGCTAGAGTTGTGGTTTCACAGAGAATTCCAAACGGCATGGCAATGATGTATCACGCTCAAGAGAAAAATGTTAACGTGCCGGGCTCACCATCTACAGGCAAGCGCGGTGGCATCTTGAATGCGGTTACCAAGACGATACCGAAGCCGACACACATGATTGGTGGTTATGCCCAACTTTCTTATTCATTCAACTACTACGGTCCTATTGGCTCGAATCGTGACGAACGCGTTGTGGTTCATAAGGTGGATCAAAATGTTGACTGGTTAGAGAGGGCACTCACACCAGAGAGGGAGGCACAGAAGAATCCTCCAGGAATCACTAACTAATTTAGTACAGGAGAATAAAGATGAAAATAAGAGCACAAATTTCAATGGTACTGAATCTAGATAAGTGTATCGGCTGTCACACTTGTTCAGTAACTTGTAAAAACATTTGGACTAACCGTAAAGGTGTTGAGTATGCTTGGTTTAACAATGTTGAATCTAAGCCCGGTATTGGCTATCCAAAGAATTGGGAAGACCAAGAAAAATGGAAAGGCGGCTGGAAAGTTGATAACGGCAAACTCGAACTCAAAGCCGGCGGGCGCTTTCACAAGATGATGAACCTTTTCGCTAACCCCGATATGCCTGAGATTGATGACTATTATGAGCCATTTGAATATAAGTGGCATGGATTAAAATCGGCCCCGCTATCAGAGGCGACTCCTACCGCAAGGCCTGTATCGCGGATAACAGGCAAAGACATGGAGAAGATTGAATGGGGGCCTAACTGGGAAGACGATCTTGCCGGCGAATTTGAAAAGCGCTCTAAAGATGTCAACTTTGACAATGTCAATAAGGAAATCTACAAAGACTTCGAAAATACATTTCAGATGTACCTTCCTCGCCTTTGTAACCACTGTCTCAACCCTGCCTGTGTAGCGTCGTGCCCTTCAGGGGCGATCTACAAGCGAAAAGAAGACGGCATCGTGCTGGCCGACCAAGACAAGTGTCGTGGCTGGCGTATGTGCATGTCCGGCTGCCCTTATAAAAAAGTTTACTATAACTGGGAGTCAGGCAAGGCCGAGAAATGTATTGGCTGTTATCCAAGAATTGAATCTGGCTTGCCGATGGCATGTGCGGAGTCTTGCGTAGGACGTATACGTTATGTCGGTGTGATGCTTTATGATGCTGACAGGATAGAGGCAACAGCCGCAACAGAGAATGAGCAAAATCTATACCAAGCACATTTGGATACATTTCTGGATCCACACGACCCTGAAATCATAAAGCAGGCCTTGGCAGACGATGTGCCGCAATCCTGGATTGACGCAGCCCAAAAATCACCGGTATACAAAATGGCTAAGGAGTGGAAGATAGCATTTCCAATTCACCCCGAATACCGTACCCTGCCAATGATGTGGTATGTGCCACCGCTTTCACCAGTGCAAAGTCAGATTGACAAGGGCAATTTAGAAACCAGTGCAAATGGCATTCTGCCAACGGCCAAATCACTCCGCTTGCCAGCAAAATATCTTGCCAACATATTCACTGCAGGAGATGAAAAGCCGATTATAAGTTCCATTACAAAATTGCTGGCAATGCGTTCGCATCAACGCAGCATGTCCATTGAAGGCAAGCAAAATGAAGAGGCATTGGCCAAGGCTTGTCTTAGCGTTGAACAGGCCGAAGAAATGTATCGCTATCTTGGTATTGCCAACTGGGAGGATCGTTTCGTTATCCCGACATCACATGAAGAAATGCGCCACGAAGATCCATATGGCTTCCAAGGTTATAGTGGTTTCACCGGCGGCAATATCAGTTCCCATGGCGAAGAAGGCGGTAAAGGATTTAGCCTGTTCCCAGCACCACGCAAAAAAGGAGTTATGACAGTTGAGCATCTACCACACCACAAGAAGGATTAAGGAGGACTAATATGCAAGTATTTGCTGTTTTATCAAAGCTTATCGATTATCCAGATAACGAATTATTTGAAAATTTGGATGGCGTTATTGAATATGTAAAAGATTCATCAGAAATAGCGACAGATGAAAAAGAAATACTGATGGATTTTATTTCATGGATGAGATCTCATACTGCAACAAAGCTCCAGGAAGCGTACGTTGAAATGTTCGACATGGTGCCAGAGCATGACCTCCATTTAACTCACCATATATTTGGCGATGATAGGCAACGTGGCCCTGCGCTAATCGATTTGTCCGAGCATTTTAAGAATGAAGGGTTGGAGGTTAAAGAAGGTGAAATTCCTGACTTTTTACCGCTACTGTTGGAATATGCCTCTACCCTTGATGATATCAAGTCTAGAGAATTTCTAGGTGACGCTAAAAAGATTATAACAATCATAGCAGACAACCTAGACAAGGCAAAAAGCCCTTATTCAAAATTAATCAGAATAGTCGAAAAGCATAGCTGTTTGACTTTCGCAGCATAAGGAGAAGAGAGATGACACTAAACAACTTTTTATTTGGAATTTATCCATATATAGCGGGAGTGATATTTATTCTCGGCAGCTGGATTCGATACGATCGAGAGCAATACACCTGGAAAACAGACTCATCCCAACTGCTGGAAAGAAAATATTTAAAAATTGGCAGCAATATTTTCCACGTCGGGATTATTGGTATCTTTTTCGGGCATGCATTAGGCATGCTATTGCCTCATAGCTGGTGGCAATTTATTGCCACAGACGTTCAGCATCAATATATCGCAATATATTCTGGCGGCATTCTAGGAGTGGCGGCGCTGTTTGGAGGGCTTATTCTTTTTATTCGTCGTATTTCAAATGAGCACGTTAAAGCAGTCAGTCGTTTCCGCGATACCTTTATTATCGCCTTGCTAGTCATTACAGCCTTGTTGGGCTTGTTTTCAATTCCTAGCTCTTACCATCACGCAAGTGATGGAAATGTTGAGACTATGTTGGTGCTTTCTGAATACTTGAAAAGCATTGCCACTTTCAATGTCAATGCAGATCTAATAAAAGATGTTCCAGCAGTTTACAAGATTCACATGTTCGTAGGTATGACCATATTTTTAATCTTCCCATTTACCCGTTTGGTTCATGTATGGTCAGTGCCAATAACATACTTGCTACGACCTTACCAGATCGTTAGAGAAAAAAGGATAAGAACTAACTAGGTTATTTTTCTTTAGAAATCGTAAACCAGATTATTCTCAATAGTGCCCAATACACTATCCAGCACATTGATGACCGATGGGCTATCTGCAATTGCTACTTGATTGTCACTAGTCTCTGTAGCGTCATACTCTTGTAATTTAGAGGGCAGGTCCGAGAAGAGGGCTTCGTTACTTTCTAAGTCCTCTAGATCAGCTAACACCTCAAGACTAATCTTGTCATTTTCTATGCTTGATAAAGAGTTCTGCTGATTACTTTGTGAGTTCTGTGTTTGAGTCACTAAGCTCTCAGTATCAATTAATTCAAAGTCGCTCTGTTTCATGTCGCTGTACTCAATTAACATTTCTTTGACGTGCTCCATTGCCTCGACTCTTTCAACGTAAACACCGCCAACCTGTTCGATGACTTGTTTTACCTCGCTCGAACTTGCCTCTCTTAGGTCGAGCTCAATATTGGCGAGATTGAAGGCGCTAAATCAATTTATAGCCCTTTATTTTTTTAATGCTAAATACCGCCTCATGGAAATGAATGACCTTGTAATGTATCCGAAAGGATAGCTACCAACATGGACCAATTTGGTAAAAGGGAAGTAGGCAAAAAAGAAGAGCGAAACGATAATGTGAAGCTTGTTGATAAATGGAGCGCCCGCCATCATCGAAGCATCTGGTTGCAATGTAAAAATGCTGCCAATCCAAGGGCCCGCCGAATAAGATATTCCGAAGACCATTTCTACGGCTGCTTGATAAAGTCCCAAGCCATCGATAACAATCAAAAACAGTAGGACGATGTAATCATCGGGCGTACTCATAGCCTTTACCTGCGGGATGACGACTCTACGGACAAGAGCCCATGTTGCTCCATATAAAAAAAGAATTCCGCCAGCGAACCCGACCCATCTGAAAAAATCGACCCAAAATGTGAGCTCATAGGCACCACCGATGAACCCAGCAAGGTGCGCAACAAACAAGATTAATATGCCCCAGTGCAGACACAAAGATGCAGGGCCTATGGAGGCACGTCCAAAAAATCCGGTTGAGCGGGTTGTCCACAAATAATCGCCACGGGCACTCAAATCCCACTTGCCTCGCTGCACGCTCATCATACTACTAAAGCCGCGATAAATTATGCCGCCGATAAATACTACGACGGTAATGTAGGGCAGCCCAATAAAAAAGAAGTTATCCCACATAGCTTTCTCCCCGTTGTGTTGGTTGTGTTTGTTCTACTGAGATTGGTTTTTCGCTCATTTCAATATTAATGACTCTCTCCAATGCATCAAGAAGATGAAGATAGTGTGTTTTTAGCTCCTCTAACCGAGAACGTAGTGGCGGTAAAAACGGCAATAAATATTCATTTATGAATTTATCTCTGACGGAGTCGCTTTCTGAGCCTGTAGTCAAAGAAAGAAAATCCACCATTAATGGCAGGTAATCTGGCAACTCCATGCCATTATTCTTCTGCCCGAAATGGCCATAAACACCAGCCAGCTCTATCATGTACTCGTTCCTGTCGGACACAGCAGAATTGGCACACGTTTTAGGTTCATCATAGCTGTGACTGCCAAGATAAAGTGGGCATTTAGGATCCAGTTCAAACAAATCAATGTAATCCTCTTCTGAAATAGCCTGTTCGCCGAGGAACGTAGAAAGTAGTTCTGCACTCTCTTCGTCTATGTCGGCCAGCCTTGTTACTACTTCTTTCGTGTCATTGTCAATCCCGCCCTTGTTTATGTCTGAGTCGAGCGGATTGCACCATAACTCGGCTATGAGGGCATAAACGTCTTGCAATATTTGCTTTCTATCCAGACTACTCATAATTTTTTGATTTTGTATGATGTGACTTAAAGTAGCTTTTTCTTCTCTTCATAGGTGACCATGGATTCATTTGATCGAAGCCGGCTACACCACGCTCAGTATAAGGACTGATATCCGCCTCCTCGCGTTTCGCATTCGGGACCACAAAACGTTCGTTATAAAACGCCAGAGAAAACGATCGCACTATCTCTTTTGCATCTTCTTCGCTCAGTCCGACTCTCTTGAGTACTTCCAGGTCGGGCTTATCGTCCACCCTAATACTTCTTGAGTAGTGTCTTACCGCAAGTTGGCGTAGTAGTGTTGTCTTCACCACTTCTTCATTGCCAGCTCCAAACATACTAGCAAGATACTTGATAGGGACACGTAATTTTTCCAATTCGTCAAGGCTGATAAGTGGACCTTCTTCGGGTTTATCCATATTGAATATGTCTTCCTCCGTTGGTGTATTTTTCCCCACACTGGTCGTGATAGGAGCTAGAGGTGGAATGTAAAATAGGCTCGGCAAAGTTCTAAATTCAGCATGGAGCGGAAGCGCCAATTCCCATTTCTTAACTATTTTATAAATGGGTGAACGCTGTGCCGCATCGATCCAATCTTCACTGATACCACTCTCTTTGGCTCCCTTTATGACCTCTGGGTCAAAGGGATCCAGAATGATATCTCTTTGCGCCTCAATAAGATCTTGGTCTTCCGCTAAGGCGGCTTCTTCTACCCGATCCATGTCGTAAAAAATAAGCCCGAAAGAACGAATTTTTCCTACACAGGAATGGAAACAAGCAGGAGGTAAGCCCGATTCGATTCTTGGATAGCAGAGAATACATTTTTCCATCTTTCCACTAGCCCAGTTGTAATAGGGCTTTTTGTATGGGCAGGCAGAAACACAATAGCGCCAACTACGGCATCTGTTTTGATCAATCAGAACGACACCATCTTCCTCTCTCTTATAGGCGGCGCCAGACGGACAGGCACCCGCACAGCCTGGGTTGAGGCAGTGGTTGCATATTCGCGGAAGATAAAAATAAAAGACATCTCTAAACTTGAGCGTGGCCTCTTTTTCCTCTTCGCTCATGTCCTTGAAATTCACATCGTACTTGCCAGTAACGTGTGCGCCACCAGCGTTATCCTCCCAATTCACCCCCCAATTAATGGGGATGTCTTCATTTTCCGTAACCATAGATTTCGGTCTTGCGACCGGTGGCTGTTTGGACTGTTCAGAAGCATGCAGGTCGTCGTAGGTGAAGGTGTATACATCGCCATCGCCATAGTAATCTTTCATCTCTGGGGTGTGGGGATTAAAAAACAGATTGGAAAGCATGTAGGCTTTACTGCCATAACGGAGTTTCAGTTTATCGCCATCCTTCTTCCACCCTCCCTTCCACATATCCTGGTTTTCCCACTGTTTTGGATAACCGATACCCGGTTTGGTTTCGACATTGTTCCACCACATGTATTCGGCTCCCTCACGATTCGTCCAGATGTTTTTGCAGGCAACTGTACAGGTATTGCAGCCAATGCACTTTTCCAGGTTGAAAGTCATACTCATTTGGGCTTTTACTTTCATCTTCTCTGCTCCTATTCCGTTGGTAATTTATCCAGTTCGATTTCTTGATAAATCGGTCTATTCTCAGCGCCAAGAGGCATCTTACGGATAATGACTCCGTGGTCGCGCTCGGACGGGCTAGTTCCCCAGTAGTTGATGTAATAAGAAAACTGAGCATATCCACCAATCATAGTATGTGGGTTCATCAAAATTCTAGTAGTCGCGTTGTTGTTGCCACCGCGCATATCAGAGCTTTTGTTTTTCTTGGCAAGGGGTGAAAATGGCACGTTCACGTTCCGCTCTACTTGATGGTAGGTGATGGCCATGTTGCGTGGCACCTGATGGCTAACTACTGCTCTGACAACTTCAATTCCGTTTTCACAAAACATCTCCACCCAGTCATTGTCCAATACCTCGATCTCGTTTGCATCGTCGGGATTGAGCCAAACTGTAGGTCCGCCTCGCGACATATGCAGCATCGGCCAATGGTCTCTGAAGGAGCTGTGTATCTGCCATTTACCATGCGGTGTAATGAAACGGAATATCTTGGATTTAGGGCCAGCTTTATCAGGCTTGATATCACCAATCGCCACCATGTCGAGCGGTGGTTTGTTGGTTGGTAGAGCCTCTCCGAGTTCTCTAATCCCCTGGTGGTCGTAGTAAATTTCTTGCCTCCCCGAAAGGGTGTGCCAAGGTTTTAACCTTTCCACATTCATTGTCCACGGAGCGAAGGTTCTTTGTTTTCCTTGCGCGTCGGACAATACAGAGCTCCACTGTGGGGTGGTGTGTATTCTTCTCGGCTGTGAAATAATGTCCTTGTAATGAACCTTCCTATCTTTGACCCCTTCAACCATGTCGGCTAGAGGAAGACCCACTTTCTTTTCCATTTCCTTGAAAAACAGCGCTGAAAGTCGACCGTTAAGTTCAGGAGAAATCTGTAGAATGACTTCACAGGCCTGCTCTGGTTTCTCGAAATACACACGCCCATCTTTGACCTCTAAAGCCTCGTTGTTTTTCAGTTCTTCCTCGACGATTGGGGTCAGGTCTGTGTACTGTCCCTTGGAGCCATAGCCTTTAGGTTGGCTAACGAGCGGGCCCAGTGAGACCAGTTTATCGTAAACCTTAGTGTAATCCCTTTCAACGATGGCGATAGTGGGAAATGTTTTGCCTGGGATGAGTTCGGTATCGCCATTTCGCCAGTCCTTAATCTCGCCCATGGGTTGGGCAAGTTGGTCCTTGCTGTCCATCCACAAGGCGTTGAATACAATATCTTTTACCGGTTCGGGGAAATGCTTCTCAGCCATTTTTGAGAACTTCTTGGCGATCAGTCTGAATGCGTCCCAGTCGTGCTTGGCTTCCCATGGTGGCTTGGTCGCAGGTGTCAAGGGGTGAACAAATGTGTGCATATCACCAAAGGTGACATCGTATTTCTCATACCAGAAGGCAGCCGGTAGAACCACGTCCGAGTAATTGGCAGTTGAGTCCATTCGTATGTTAAGGTTCACCAGAAAGTCCAGTTTGCCGATGGATTCTTCATCATGCCATTCAATTTCATTCACCAGGTCTTTTGCCGGCTCCTCGTCCCACATAACGTTGTGACCTGTTCCAAGGAAGTGCTTGAGCGCCAATTCATGTCCCCGCATACTGGTGCCGATAAGATTGCCACGATATACGGTGAGCATTTTCAGTTGGTTTTGGTGAGCGTCCACATCATGGATAGCAAAATTCAACTTGCCATTTCTGAACTGGTCCGCAACCCAGTTTTTCACCTCATCGTCAGTTTTGCAGCCTGCTTCGATGGCCTCCTTGTAAAGCTCCATTGGGTTTTGTTTATCGACCTGAGGAAAGAACGGCAGCCACCCCAACCTAACGGCAAGAGCGTTCATGTCGGCCGCGTGGTTAAAGGCGGGAAGTTTCTTGGCCCCTTTGGCCCACTGGGTGTCAAGTGTCATGTTGTCGTACTTCCACTGACCGGTATGGAAATACCACAGAGAGGTAGAGTTCATAAGCCGAGGTGGCCTTGACCAGTCGAGTCCACCACTGAGATTAACAAATGCGGCATTCAAGCGGGTATGCTGAGTGCCGACGTAGTGGTTGAAATTACCTCCGTTCACCCCATTGCAGCCACAAAGAGCAAGCATCACTGCTTCGTTGCGGTAATAGAGAGAGGCGCCATGGTAAAAGTGCTGAATTCCTGGGCCGGTTATGAACAGTGATTTTCCTTTTGTCTTTTCAGCATTCTCGGCAAATTCCCTTCCCACCTGTATGGCAAGGTCTTTGCTCACGCCTGTTTGCGCTTCTTGCCAAGCAGGTGTGTATGGTTTCGGGTCATCGTAGTCCTTCGGATAATCACCTGCCAGTCCTCTTGATACGCCTGCTTGTGCCATCGTAAGGTCAAAGGCAGTGGTGACGAGTAACTCCTTGCCGTCTTTTGTCTGTATTCGATGAGTAGGAACTTCGCGCAACATTTCCACTGCAGTATTGCTTTCCCCGGTTGACTTACTCATATCGGTGCAGAAGGTATCGGTAAAGTCGCTGAACGAGACCATTGCGTTTTGGGCATCGTCTCCAAGAAGGGTAAGGAGTGGATCGAATTCTTCTTTAGTAACGGCGTTCTTCAGTTGCAGGTTCCAGTTGCCAGTTGGTTCCTCCTCCCATCTGAAACCGACCGAACCGGTGGGAACATGCAACTTACCGGAACTATCGGTCATAATCAGTTTCCAATCCGCATTTTCCTGGTTGGCATACTCTGCGATATCAGATGCCCGCAGGAAGCGTCCCATCTGATATTTGTCGCCATCCTTTTCCAGAACCACGAGGAAAGGCAGGTTGGTGTATTGTTTTACATAACTGGTAAAGTAGGGTGTTTCCTTGTCAACATAGAACTCTTTCAAGATGACATGGATACACGCCATCAGGTAGGCGCCATCGCTTCCAGGCACTAGTGGAATCCATGTATCGGCGTATTTGGTTACGTCCGAATAGTTGGGAGACAGCACCACTATTTTGGAGCCGCGGTATTTTGCCTCTGAAAGAAAATGAGCATCAGCGGTACGGGTCATGTTTATGTTTGAACCGGCAACAACCCAATAAGTTCCAAGATACCAATCGGAACTTTCGCAATTCTCCGTTTGGTCACCGAACATGGAGGAAGAAACGTGCGGAAGGTCGTGGTACCACTCATAATAACTGCAATATATGCCGCCCAGTAGATTGTTATACCTGTGCCCTGAAATAAAACTGAGAAGGCTCATTGCAGGGATTGGTGCAAAGTTGGCCATGTGGTCGGGGCCGTACTTTTTAATGGTGTGAATCTGGCCCGCTGCAACTATTTCAGTCGCTTCGTCCCAACTGACCCTCTTCCAGCCTGCCTTGCCTCTTGCAGCTTTGTATTTTTTCGACTTCTCCTGGTCTTCAACAACGCTTGCATAAGCATCAACGGGGTCTTTGCCGTTCGCAAGCTCTTCGGCGTAGTAATCCCACAGCACTTTGCGTACATACGGAAACTTTGGCCTTAAAGGACTGTAGGGATACCAGGAAGCGGTAACGCCTCGCTGACAACCCCTAGGCTCAACATTTGGGATATCAGGATCAATCTGCGGATAATCTGTTTTTTGAAGTTCCCAGCAGATAAGCCCATCTTTTACAAAGACCTCCCAACTGCAAGCCATCGAACAGTTCACTCCATGACCCGTGCGGACACTGTAGTCATAGCTCCACCGCTTTCTGTAGAATTCCTCCCAAGAACGAGAGTCCTCGTTTACGCTAAACCATTTGCTGCTTTTTTTCACAATATGTCCTTGTATTTTTCTTTCGTTTTAAATTCACCTTACATCCACTTTCTTTCTTCCCACTCTGAGTCCTATCAAAGTGAGCCCTATCAAAAGCACTATGCTTATGATTACGGTAGGTATGTATTTAGAGGGCAGGCCGGCGGCCACAGTTGCTTCTTGCTCTATGGACTTCAAATACGAAATTACTGCCGCTACTTCACTATCTTCCAATCCGAGCGGCACCATTGGCATGTTATATTCCTGCAAAAGTTGCAGTGCAATCGGGTCTTTTTCGGCAATTAGGGTATCGGGTTGTTGGATTTGTCTGAAGAGCCAGCCCTCTTCTCTGCGCGAGGTTACTCCAGCCAGATCAGGCCCAACCAATTTTCCTCCGCCAATGGTATGGCAACCCACGCATTTTTTTTGGAAAACCTGTTCGCCGGTCTCCGCGGCCATGCTGTATTGTGCTAGACCCAAAGACATCACGGATGTTAGCAAGGCTAACATCAGGATCCAGTATTTTTTTGGCGATCTAGTTGTCATGTTTACCAGCCCTTGGTGGTAAATCATCTTATAAAACTATAGTCGTGCTTTTCTAGTATGCTGACAAATATGCCATAAACAAAAAATCGTGCTTGATCAATTTAAATAATTGGCATATTTTTCTATATTAATTTTATAAAATATTCCCCAAGTTGGACACAAGTATATTTATCAATATCATAAAAATAATTGACATAAGTCAATTCTTTGAAAAATAAATGATGAATTTATTTTCTTCTTTAAACTATCAATTAAAGTTCAATGCTTTTTTTACCTATGTTTGTGATATAGGGGAAATAAATCTTGACCTGGGAACTCAAGAGAAATCCTGAACCTCATACACAACGTGATATATGTCGCCTACAAACATTGCTTCCAGTTTCTTCGCGTCTACCACTGCATCAGCACGCTCAGAGGAATGCTTAGCCACCTCAAACTCTTCCCATGAGTCAAAGTAAAGTTCGAATGACTGGTAATACTTTGGTGTGACTCCTCCTTTACTCTCCCCTTTCAAATACAATAGTTTCCGTAAATTCGGATACTTGGCGACCAATGGCAGATGCACTTCGCTGACATAACGATCAAACTCATTTGGATTTTCTCGGACCCTTCCTTCCCAATACGCACAAAATGCTAACATACTTAATACCTCCACTAATTCACATATTTAACAACCATCAGCACGAGTCAGATTAACTGAAACCATACAATAAAAACGTTTAGCCAATAGCTTTAGTCCAAGCCATTGGCTTTGATTTGTTCATTCGATTTCAAAGACTCCATCAATCTCCACCGCAAATCCTAAAGGTAGCGAAGGAACACCGGCGTTTGTCCTTGTACAACGGCCCGCATCGTCAAACACTTCAGCCATCAAGTCGGAGGCTCCATTAACAACATTCGGATGCTCTTTAAAATCCTCCACGCAGTTGACAAATGCGCCAAGTTTCACCACCTGTTTAACCCTATCTAATTCACCGTTGCAAGCCGCTCGTACTTGCGCAATCAGGTTTAGCCCGCACATACGCGCCGCTTCGTATCCTTGATCAACAGTAAGATCACGACCAATCTTTCCTTGGTATCTCATTTCTCCATTCCAGATTGTCACTTGTCCGGATAAAAATATCAGGTTTCCGCTTATGACATAAGGCTGGTAGTTGGCGACAGGGTTAGGTGCATCGGGCAACTCTATGCCTAGTTCTATCATTTTTTTTTCTATTTTTCCACTCATATAAATTCTCCTTAGGGTTGTAAACAAGTTCCATTCTGATTGGACTGTTAGGCATTACAATCTGAAAAAGGCAAAGTAAATACCTGTCTGACAATTTCATTACCTGGTTGAAGATATTGTTGTGCATAGTCCATCATGAACTAACTATTATTGGTTCCACTTCTTGTCTGTCCTGAATCAGCGCTGAACCCGCCTCCAGTGCTCTCAAACTTATCTCGGCTATCGCCGGTTTTTGGAATGCTGTTATCGCTTCGGCGAATGCATCTAGATTAATAATATCGGAGTCTTTCACGAGTGCAGCCAGAGCTAAGATACCAATAGATAGACGATTAACTTTCTTAGCAGTAGCAATTAACGGTAACCGAATAATTTCTGCATCTGTGTGTGGCAGCTCGAGAGATTTTTCGGCATATAGTGTACATGTGGATGGAAGTTTTTCAATGCGGGACTTTGTCTTTTTTAATCCGTCCTCCGATACCAAAACAAAGTAGTCAACAGTGTCGATAGCTGTGTAATTAATGCGCTCAGGACTGACAATTACTTCCGAGACAGAATGCCCAGTCATCACCGTAATAGGGTAGTCATCCTTCTGCGTAGCGCTCAACCCTGAATACATCGAAGATTGCGCCAACAATCCCGCGGCCGAGCGGACTTTCTGGCCTGCACTACCCGCTATCACGATGCCGATTTGTCGCGTGACATTGTTGCCGAATTTGGTTTCAATTGTTTGTGGTTTACGCTCGGGAGTGGCCGTGTCCATATATGTGGTGCGGTATTGGGAGCCGTATTCTGGACGAGGATTGTTAGCCACTAGACCGTACTTGAGGTTGTTTCGACCCATGATGTCAACCAGATCCTTTTTTTTCAGTTTATTGCGGGGCATATAGTAGGCGGTGC
>Ga0187833_10001920_pt1 | contig 23011 bp, 29 predicted proteins | sample ETNtaG_37_FD_167968 | JGI IMG/M metagenome (GOLD analysis project Ga0187833, IMG submission 167968) | Marine microbial and viral communities from oxygen minimum zone, Eastern Pacific Ocean - ETNP2014_SV_400_PacBio MetaG (Illumina Assembly) | ecosystem: Environmental > Aquatic > Marine > Hypoxic...
TTTCCCGAGGTTATCCTTGACTTTAGGGTAGGTTAGCTACGTGTTACTAAGCAGTTCGCCAATATTGCTATTAAACTTGCATGCCTAATTATAAACCAGATAGCCGTATCCGCCAGCAGGATAAACTGGATTTGTGTGTTATACAATCTTCTAAAAATAGAAGCTCGCATGAGATTACCTAATCTCAAAGATTATGATTAATATGATATTCAGGATGATTATCTGAAGGAATCTATGATTCCGAAGACCCTAAAATAATCAAAGATTATTTTTTGGAATCTTAAATAAATTAAACGCATAATTTTTAACGAAGTCTCTCCAACTTGCTATATAAATTCTATTAGAACTTATTCAAAACTTAAATTAACATATAATTAAAAAATTAAATGTTGACGGTTACAAACATGGTTGACTACTACATCCTACCAAAACTCTGTTAAGGTAATCATCCCAGTTAATATCATTAACATTTTATGAAATTTGATGATAAAGTAGGTATATAAATGTTTCTATAAAAAATAAATAGGTTATCGACGGAGAATAATTTTCAAAGAAAATTTTAAGATATCTATAATTCCTTAAATCTAATTTCTTCTAAATTTGATGAACAAAGATTTACAAAAGCAAATCTTTATAAATCACTATTTATACGATTCATCATGGCAACAGAAAAATCTTTAGCTCAAGAGCTAAAAGAAAAGATGAAAGAACCTTCTGTAGAAGAACCATCTACGGAAGTAGAATCAAAACCAGATTCTGAAAATCTAACTGAGGGTGAAGAAGAGAAAATAGAAGAAGCTTCAGAAAAAATATCAAATAAAGATATCGAGGAAGAAAAAAAATCTATTTCAAGTAAAGAAGAAACTCTTATTCCATTAGAAGATTACATTAAATGCGCAGTTCATCTGGGAACAAAAGTTATAACGCCTCATATGAAAAAGTTTGTCTATAAAAGAAGAGCAGACGGTTTAGCAGTTATCAACACAATTCTTATCGATAAACAATTAAGAGAATCAATTGCTTTCATAAACAAATATGAACCAGCAACTATTTACTTATGTTGCAAAAGAGAAGCAGGATGGGAAGCAGCTAGAAAATTTGAAGAATTAACTGGAATTAGAGTTTTCACTAAAAAATATTCTCCAGGCATTACAACAAATTTAGAATTAGAAGATTTCTTCGAAGCCGAATTAACAATCATCTGCGATCCTTGGATAGATAAGAATGCTTTAAATGATACAATAAAATTAAAGAAACCAATCATCTCTCTATGCGATACAAATAACTATACTCAAAATATAACTAACATAATTCCATGTAACAATAAGTCTGCAAAATCTATCGGATGTATTCTTTATATTCTAGCAAGAGAATATAATAAGGCAAAAGGAAAAGAATTTACTGCCAAGTTAGAAGATTTCACTGGGCCTTTAGAATAGATCCTTTTTCTAAACCTATATTTTTCGCAACACCACTATTAACCTCTAAAACATATTGACTTTTTTCCGAGGAAGGACCATACAACTCACATTCCTCCGTAACACACGGAACAGCATTAGCAACATGAATAACTTTCAAATCACTATCTAACCAAATAATATCTAAAGGAATCAATGTATTTTTCATCCAAAACTTACTTTTAATTTCCTCATCATAAACAAACAACATCCCACAATCAGAACAAAGTTCTTCACGAAACATTAATCCTCTTTCACGTTTTTCATCAGTATCTGCTATCTCAACTTGAAAACAATTCTCTTCAAAACAAACCTCTTTTATTTCAAGATCTCTCAATTGATTATTAGTCTTATCACGATTAGTAAGAATTATAGGTATCAAAACCAAGATAACTATTCCAATAACAACCCAATATTTCTTATTCATTTTTTTCTACTCAACTTCTTTTCTATCTTCATCAATCTTTTCAACTTACTTCTTCTAACCTTCCCATAAATTCCCGTCTTAATATAATCTACTCCAAAACCAACCCCTAAATCTGCAATAGTATTATCCATCGACTCTCCACTTCTATGAGATATTATAGTCTTAACATTATGTTCCTTAGCAATATCAATCACCTCTTTAACTTTCAACAAACTACCAATCTGATTTGGCTTAACAATGATAGCATTAATACTTTTATTTTTAATAGCCTTTAACAACCTTTTAGGATTTGTAGTAGTAAGATCATCTCCAACAATCAAAGATTTACTAGGTATTTTTTTAACCTTTTTCAACAATTCCTTAAAACCCTTAAAATCATTTTCCTCTAATCCATCTTCCACATAAAATAAATCATATCTTTCTATTAAACTAGCAACATATTCAACTTGCTGATCATCATTTAAAATCATTCCAGGATTAGTATATCTATAAGTTTTATTAAAAAAACTATTAGCAGCTATATCCAATCCAACCTCAACCTTTACACCCCTCTTTCTCATTACATTTCTAACTAACCTCATAGCTTCCAAAACTTCTTCATTACTAACATCAGTCTCCCAAGCTCCTTCATCATTTCTCTTTCTAGCATTTATTATTCTTCCAACCATTTTATAGGCAACATCATTTATCTTAACGTTCTCTATAAAACTTTTACTTTTACTAATAAAATGGAACTCTTGAATATCTGGTTTCTTATTTTTTACACCTTTATTATGCAACCCTCCTCCAACCGCATTCCCCACACTACCCATCCTAATCCTTCTTCCACCTAAAAATTCATACAACTCACTTTCATTTTCTGCAGCAAGCGCTTTCAATAAACTAGCTTCTAAGGCAAATAAACTATTGCCTCCAAGTTTAACATAATTTTCAATTTTCTTCAAATCTTTAAACTTTTTAATATTTAATTTGTCAACATCCAATCTATTAATATACTTAACCTCATTTTCTAAACTTCTAGAATAACTTTTAACTTCAAACTTTCCAGTTGATTTCCCACTTGGACTAATGGTAACAAATTTACCCTTTTTCGTTTTAACCCAAACCAATATAGTCTTCTCTCTCCGAGAATCCTTAACAATCTTAGCACCTATTTTTATTATATCCATACTAACTATAACAAACAAGCATTTTTATAAGTTTTCTAAATAACTTAGAAATATCTATCAAAACAACCTAATAAGTAATAAAACTAAACTTCTTTTACCACTTTCTCTTCTTCAACATCCCCTTCATCTTTGGGATTGGCAATTTCCATAATCTCTCCGCTTTCCATAATTTCCTTCTCTTCAGTTTTTTCTAACTCTTGCTTCTTTTCTTCTAACTTATCTAATTCCTTCTTTTCTTTCTCAGCTTTTAATTCTAATTTCTCTTTAACTTCCTCATCTGATAATTTCTTAATTTCTCTATCAGATTTCTTTGGCAAAGGTCTCTTTACAGTAATAGGTAAAACTTCTGCATCTAATTCTTTCTCAGCAATTTTTAAAACATCATAATTCAATTCATCAATCTCTTCTTTACTTAATTTTAATAAAACTGGCGCATCCATAGCTAATTGCAAACTCCTAGCCCCCAAAATACGAGCAATCTCATATCTTGTATATTTTTCCATTAATTCTGGTTTCATCCTATATTAAATTAAAAATTTACCTTTATAAAACTATTTATTTTAATCCCTCAACTTTCTTATCCAATTCAGGAAAAATCTTATCATAAACTTTCTCAGCCTCTTCAATAACTTGATTCAAATGTTCTATACTCATACTATCTAATCCGCCTTTCTGCATACTATTAATTATTTTATCTTTTCCAGGCTTGCTTATTGCAAGAGTTAATCTGGCACTGCTCGCATCCTCTTCATCTCTGGTAGGATCAAACAATAACTGATTTCCAACTTTATAGAAAGTCATCATTAAAGATTCATTTTCAGTCAAAGGTAATCCATTATCTGTTAAATTTCCATACTGAACTCCTTCTTCCTCAGTATATTCAGGAATCTTAGTCATTTTCAAAGCAGCAACTGCTCCAATAGCACTAGCATCCAACAAATTACCATCATCATTTATTGCATAAATATCAACCATTACAGACCAAACAGTTTCTCCTTCCTTAATACACAATTTCTTAAAATCAATATAACCACTCTCCCTAATTCCTCTATCAACTACTCTAGCAATCTCAATAGCATCTATCTTTGGTGGACCTGGCTCATATCTTTCTCCAGCACTAGGATTAATCTCCATTCCAACCATTAAAGTTCCCTCATCTTTATGATCACTATATGGTTCTTGAGTTTGCAATTTAACTCCAACAATAACTTCAGTATTACCCAATTTAACTCGAGCACTTCCTTCAGCTTTATTTGAAACATCAGTCTCAACTACAATTTCTCTATTATCAAATTGAGATCTACCATCAACCCGATTACTATCTTTAAGAAGTTCTCTTATTTTCTTTTTAGTTATATTCGGTATATCCATTTTTATTATTTATTTCCTTCATTTACTATTTCACCTTTCAATGCCCTTTTTTGAACATCCAATACTTTTTCACATGCAACAACTGCCGCATCAATAGCTTCTTTAAATCTATGTGTTTGAATCTTTCCATCTAATTGCAAATGAGTACATTCTTTTCCATTACTTGTTAAGGTAAAAGGAATATCTGTAGGACCTTCACCTTCTTCATAATCTTCTTCTTCTTTAGTAATATCTACAACTATCTTATCATCAATCTTCCCAATTGAAATACTTGCAACCATTTCTTTCATATCAATTCCTGCATGAGCTAATGCCATTGCAGCCGCATTAATTCCAGCACATCTTGTACCTGCATCAGCTTGCAATATTAATACTTGAACATCAATAACACTTTGAGGGAATTTCTTTAAATCTACAACTGCAGCCAAAGCATTTTCAGTAATCATTCCAATTTCTTTACTTCTTCTATTCTGGCCAGGTCTAGCCCTTTCACTAACTGAGAAAGGCAACATATGATATTCGCATCTAATTAAAGCTCTATCTTGCTTTCTCTTATTAGCTGGATGTAATTCCTTAGGACCATAAACAGTTGCTATCGCAACGGTCTTCCCAGTTGCAAATAAAGCACTTCCATCTGCATTCGGAACAACTCCAACTTCTGCTCTCATCGGACGGATTTCATCCATCTTCCTTCCATCTGATCTTTTCGTATATCCCATTATCCTAAAAACTCCTCCACCTTATTAGTTAACCCTTCACTAGCTGCTTCTTTTTCAATCAACCTTATAGCTTCTTCAGCCTTCCTAGTTCCATCAATATCTCCCTTCAACCAAACATAACCATTTTGACCTACAGTTATTTCAGTAGAAGTTTTATCTTTAATTAGATTTATCATACTCCCCTCTTTACCAATTACTCTTGGAACCTTATGACAATTTATTTTAATTATTCTACCATCTTCCAATTTTCCTAATCCTCTAGATTTCAAACTAAGATCTACACTACCTTGTTTAACGCCCCAAACTTTAATATTAAAAACATCTCCAACGCCTGCAAATTCTGCAACATTATTTCTATTAATAAATCTTGGACATTCATTCAATGGCAAAAAAGCTCTCCAAGGCCCTCCAATATCTATTTGCCATCCACTAAAATTAATTTCACTTACTCTCCCAATTACAGTATTTCCTCTCCTAGGTTCATAAACTCCACTAATTGGCAAAATCTTAACAACTCTCCCTCTAACCTCTGCTAATCCATATCTATTACTAACAACATTATCTCCATCTTTCTTAGTATAATCTCCTGGCAAATAATCATCTCCACTAACTATTGTCTCACCAGGAATAACTAATTTTCTTTCAACTTTTATCTCTTCCTGAGAATTATCATTATCCATTTCTTCAGAACCATTTTCTTGTTCTTCTTTGCTTTCTTCAATAATTTTTTCTTCTTCCATTATACCTTATATTCTAAGCTCGACTCTAAAGCTCCCACGCAAACTCCCATTACATTTGATAAATTATTTAAATCATCATCATCAGCCTTATATACTCTATCAATCAGCATACTATAGGCACTATTCCAATCGTCATTAGATAAATATTCATTGAATGTAGTTTGATTCTTAATCTGATCATAAATTTCTTGTCTATGGACAGTAATTTCCTTGGGAGCCTCTATGCCCAATCTAACTTTATCTCCTCTAATATCTACAATAGTAAGAACTACATCATCTCCAATCATTATTCTTTGATCTTTTTCTCTTGATAATACTAACATCTTATTCATTTATCTCCTCAGTAATAGCACTTCCATGTGTTACACTATTTAATTTATCATAAAATTCCATTTGAATCCCAACAGGGATATTTAAAGTTATCTGCAAATCACCATTACTAAGCCATTCTTCCTTTTCTTTATATTCTGTCAACAACCCATAGGCTTTCCCAGTGTGCATTGCAGGCACTATAACTTTCAATTTTTTAGTTTCAATCTTTATAGGAATTACTTGCTTTAAACTATCAACAATTCTAGTAATCTGATTTTCAACATTTTTATTTTCTATTTTAACTCCCGCATCTTTCAAAGCATTTTGTAATGTATCTGGAGTAAAAGGCCTCCCTGTTTGCCCATCTATAGCATTCCTAACTAAAAAATCAACAACTTGTTTTCTTCTAGCCTCTAAAGCCTCATCTCTAAATTCTTGACTAACTTCGATAATACCTTTTTTAACAATTTGCTCAACAACCTTCTCAAATTCAGATGTTCCAAATGCTTGCTCTAGTTCTGCAGATCCAGCTTTCATACCTTTTCCCAAATTTGTATAAACTGCATTATCACGAATTACGTCACCTATAGAAACATCATTTCCTTTACGTAATTTCATTGCATTATCCAAATCAACCATTGTCTCAAAGAATAACTTACCGCTTCTAAGTTTTGCTATTGTATCCGTCATTTTCTACTCTTCTTAGAAAATGGAGGCCCTAAAATTTCTAATTTTTTGACGCCCATTATTCTAAATTCTTAATTTGCTCAATACTAAGTTTTTTCAACTTCTTATCTTCAATCTTAATCACACCTACATTAAACCTATTAATATCAAATTTATCTCCTAAAACATCCTTAAAAATTTTCAATGCTAATCTTGCAGCTTCATCACTTTTAATATCTTTCCTATATTCTTTCCTCAAGATTTCTTTGATCTTATCATCATTCTGACCAATTGCAATTGCATTATATTCATAATAATTTCCAGTTATCTCACTAGTATACAATTTAGGCTTACCTTCACTAACTCCTCCAATTAACAATGAAACTCCAAAAGGCCTTATTCCAGGATGTTGAGTATATTGTTGCATTATATCAGAAACCTCTCTAATAATTGTCTCAACATCAACGGGACTATCATATGTAACTCTATGTTGCTGAGCATTTGTCCTAACATGATTAACTAAAAGTCTAGCATCACTCAAAATCCCAGCAGCACTAGTCATTATATGTTCATCAATCTCATAAATTTTATCAGCACTTTCACTTATTATCAAACTATCTTTCTCACCCTTATCACTTACAATAACAACCCCATCTTCACACTTTATTCCAATACTTGCAGTACCCAATCTGACAGTCTTTTCCGCATATTCTACCTGTAAAATATGCCCATCTGGAGAGAACATAGTCGCACTCCTATCATAACCCATTACCTGATGTTGCATATCTGGAATCTCCATATTATTTGTAATTTTCTATTATTTATTAACTTATCCATGCCAAAAACAATAATCAAGAATCCGTTTTTGGATATAGATACATACACTCTTATCAACATTCATAGAAATCTTCCATATATAAACATTACTATCTTACTTAACATTCTTAACACTGCCACTAATCTTCACAATATTCAAATCTTTTTTACTCATTAAGAAACTTGTTCTAATTTTATCCACAGCCTCCCTATTAACCGCAATTATCACACTAGCCTTATTTATCTTAACAAAACTGATTCCCGATTCAGCATATCCTAAAACTCCTATAAATTCTAGTATAACTTTCTCAATATTATTCTTACTAACATCTCTACCTTTAACTAAAAGGTATCTTTTTCTTTCTCTATGTGATGGTTTTAATGGTTTCATTCTTTCTCCAAGTTCTTAATTTCTTCAGCAATTTCTTTTTCATGTCTATAATCTCTATAAAATAGAATTGCAGTAATTCCTAATAGCAATACTACAAATATATCAACTCTATTTTTATATTTTTGCAATTTGCTTAAATCAAAACTTTCTTCATCAACTGCTAGTCCAGTTATACCACTCGGTCTAGAATCATCCGTTTGAAAGTTTTCTTCAATATTTTGTTCTTCAACAATTTGCTCAACTGGCTCACTAATTATGCTTGGAGTTATAGTTGAACTACTAGAACCACCTCCACCTGAACCTCCGCCCCCACCTCCAGAACCCCCAGAACCACTTTCTTCAACAGCATTAATACTAAAACCTCTAGTTTCAGAATTATTGATATTTCCTGCAAGATCTATACAATTAATTTTCCAAGAATAATCTCCGGGTACAAAATTATCTGTAAAACTATCATTTAAAACATTATTCTTAGTTTCTTGAATTTCATCATTAATAATAAGGCTACAACTACTTATCTCACTAACATTGAAAGTAAAAGATAATTCCAAATTATTTGATTCATAACTATTATCATTAATAGGATTAAATAAATTAACAACTGGCAAATTAATATCATAATTTATAATGTTACTAGCAACACTAATATTATCATTAGCTTCACATGTCCAATTATAAACTCCTTCATTCGAAAAATTATAATTAAAAACACTACTATTTACAATGCCACTAAGATTAACAGTCTGACTATATTTTATTTCACTAGAATTTGAAATTTTAAAAGTTAAATTATTAAGTTCTTCTCCAAAATTAGCATTAACTGAACAATTAAAAATACTCAGATTAGAATTTGTATAAGTATTATTCACAGGATTATTTAATGTAACATATCCATTTAGTGTAGAAATAGAAAAATTACTATCTGCATATGCCCTATTCCCATTAACATCTTCAACCAAACAATTCCAATCATAAATATCTCTTCCCAACGTAGTTTCAAAACTACTTTCATTAAATTCTCCAGAAAGACTTTTACTCATATTATAAAATAAACTTTTATTAGAATCCCAAATCTCTAATTTAATATTTGAAAGCTGCCAATCACTACCATTACAAATAAATGTATGATTTAATGTTAGATTATTATGTCCATCTGCAGGACTATTTAAATTAACAATAGGGTTTATGTCTTCTAATGATAACATTGCTGCATGAATATCAGTCCTATTAATTGAAGTGCCAGAAAAATCAACTGCAGTCCCAGTACTTTTCAAAGCATTCAAAATTTCACTTTGATTCTTATCAAACAAACTTTTAATCAATCCAATCATTCCAGCAACCATTGGAGTCGACATGCTAGTTCCAGATAGGCTTACATAAACATCATCATAAGAAGTACTCAAAATCCCTGTTCCTGGCGCTGCCAAATCCACCCAATTTCCATAATTAGAATAACTAGCAGCACCATTATCCGAATCTATTGCTCCTACACAAATAACTTCCTCATACGCACAAGGATATTGCTGACTCGCCGTTCCAGCATTACCTGAACTAGCAACCAAAATACTTCCGTTCCCATAAGCATAATCAATAGCTGCCTTCATAGTATTACTATTTCCTCCTCCAAAACTCATAGAGATAATTGTAGCATTATTATCTACTGCATAATAAATTGCTGCAGCAACATCATCAATCTCCAGACTGCCAACAGAACCTCCACTAGGATTAATAATATTAAAACCCGATCTAATTGGCATTATGCTGCAATTATAACAACTTCCCAAAATTCCTAAGCCATTATTTCCTACCCCTGCAGCAATTCCTGCAACATGAGTGCCATGCCCATCAAAATCCATGGGATCATTATCTCTAACATCATAATCTTCTCCCTCAACTAAAGTATAACCTTCATTAACATATTTTGTAACATTAATATCAGTAAAGTCATATCCTCTACAATCTCCATTATATCCATTGCTATTATTATCTATACTAGAATCACATCCATCACTCCCATTCCAAATATTATATTCAAGATCTGGATGATTCCAATCAACACCTGTATCTAAAATTGCAATAACAATATTTTTTGTCCCAACACTCAAATTCCAAGCTTCTTCTACATTAATACTTGCTGGCCAATAAAGCGAACTATAATCTGAATCATCTGGAACAATATTATTAGTTAAAATAAAATTAGGCTCTGCATATTCTACATAATCCATATCTTCATAATCCTCAACAATATCTAAAACATCTAAACTATCATCAAACTTCAAATTATATAACTCTAAGTCCTCAAATATCTTTTTCTCACTAATCGGCTCTTCTACATCATCATAGACCTTCAATTTATTATCCACAATAACTTTATTTCCAAAACCAACAACTCCTTCCTTATACTTGACAATAACCTCTCCAGGCACATATTCTTGACCTGCTATACAATTAATTAATAAAATTACAAATAGGAATACAAATACATCTTTTTTCATATAATTAAATAGAAACCACGTATAAAAAGTTATTTGAGATCATTTATCTCAGCCCTGCACTTCCCATCAATACACAAACAACTTCCTTGCCCACAATCTAATGTGCCTGGCCTACATTCAGCAGTACAAAAAATATCCTTATCAAGACTATCATCATATTCAGTAACTAAAACACAACTATCTGGATGACATCCTGGAACAGGAACACAATCAGCATCAGTTACACATCCATTTCCAATATCCTCTTTATCCATACTATTCCCATACCAAACAATACCTCCAAGAACAACCACTAAAATAATTATTCCAACCAATAACCTATTATTTCCATGAAGTTTCATGACATTATGAATTAATTATTATATAAAAAACTACCTCTTTAATACAATAAGACTTATAACTAAAACTAAACAAATATTTTAATGGTAGAATTAGGAGCATTTGGTTTAGGAGGAACAAATGTTTCAGTAGGAATTGTAGATTCTAAAACTGGAGAGGTATCTAATTTTAAAAGAACTACCTTAAAGGATTTTTCTGATTATGAAGATTGCATAAATAGATTCATAAAAACAAATATTCCTTCAGGATATCCTTTAGGAGGTTGCATAGCTGGAGCAATTAATGATAATGAATTAATAGCAAATAATATTGCAAATTCTCCATTCTCACAAGGTTTTGATTTTGGAAAACATCTTTCTAGAGATTATAATAGATTTACAATAACTGGAGATGTAAGGGGAGAAGGACAGGCTGCGACACTTTGGTTACCAGAATTTAAAAATAGATTAGTTTTAACATCAACTTTCTCTTCAGGTTATAATGTGGATTTAGTAAAGGATGGAATCCCAATATTGCCGAATCCCATCGAAGCAGGTCATGGACCCATACCCAAAATACCTGATGAATTTAAAGGATATCTAGAAATGGAATGTGCATGTTTATCTAGGGAAGGCAAACATGAATCTCACCTTGAGGCCTATGTCTCTGCAAATGCCTCTGCAAATATGGCAAAAAGATTCTTCTTAGAAAATGGATTTGACTCATTTAAGAAAAATAACTTAGTTCTTAATGCACTTGAAAATTATAACTCAAAACAAGAAAATCCAAAATTGCAAATTGAAGATTTAATTAATCCTCCCTATAGAGATTTAGTTTTTCAATACATTACTGGAGAAATGGTTTATACAGAACTAAAAAAATTTCCTAACCAAGAACCTCCAAAATCAATAAGATCTGTTCAGGAACATGCAATTACTGAGGCCTTCATAGATATGAGCTCTCATTATAATCCAGATACCATATTGGTTAAAGGAAGTTTAGCAGAAGATGCAGATAATTGGAATATTCTCTTTGAACCCGCAATTAAAAGGGCATATGAAAGAGGGCTTAAAAATTATAATGAAGAACTATTGATAACAAGATTAGATAATGATCGTTTAAGTGTAATGGGCGGAGCTGCTGATTGGTTGAGAAAAAATCCTAATTAATTATTTAATCCAAGAATCTTTATAGCATTTCCAGAAAGAATCAGTTCTTCATCTTTTTTCTTCAAATTAGACTCTCTTATCTTAAGTAAAGCAACTCCTTGACTATCATAGGGGGTATCGCTAGCAAAGATCATCCTTTCAAATCCTTTCTCATAAAATGCTTGATTAATCCTTAATGTTCTAGCCTGTATAGATGTATCTGTATAAAGATTTGGAAGTTTAACTGCGTCATTAATTAAATCAATATCATTTCCAAAGAAATGAGCCATAATAATGTTGAGGTCTGGGAATTTCAAAGCCAAATTAATAATTCTTTTAGGATGCGCATAATCAACAGCTTCTGCACAATGAATTAAAACTGGCAATTTTCTTTTTTCACATATTTCATATATCCAAAAAAAATCTTCGCTGTCTACTTCAAATCTTTGTCCACTAGGATGTAATTTCAATCCCCTAAAACCTTTATCAAACAATTCTTGTAATTCTTCTTCATTAGTATCTTTGGGATTAATTCTTAAAAAAGGGATTATCCAATTATTTTTTTTACTCTCTTCTAGAATCTGTAAGGAACCCTTTACCATTTCTTCATGAGATCCACTAAATGGAAAAATAACACTTCTATCAATTCCCCATTTATCCATAGAATTTTTCAAACTAGGGATATCTAATGATCCCCCATCAGGATCTTTACCTATGTGACAATGAAAATCTATAATCATTTTTTAGGCCTCCAGTCTTTTATTCTCTGTATTAAGAATTCAACACCTTTCTTATTCCCATTAACTTTATCTGCTTCATAAAGGTTTCCAGGACTAGAAAAATTAACTTCTCCAAAATATCTTCCTGAATTAGAACCTATAATGTCTATTCCTACCCAAGTCCCTCTAGTTTCTTCTAAGAAAGGCTTTACCTGATCTATAATCTCATAATCTCTCTCTATTAATTCTATTTTATCAGAACTAGCTCCGGAACTAATATTTCCCTTAAAACTACCTTCCTTTGGCAATCTAACAATTGCAGAAGCAGGTTCATAAAAGACGGTATTCACCCTCGTATCCCCATATTTTTCAATACCATCAAGAAATCTTTGCAATACAATTTGATTGGTGCCATTACTAGTTAAATCCATAGCTATATCTTCTAAACCTGCCTTTTTTTCAGAACCAATATGTATTTCACTATCTTTTACAGAACCTTTAACCCTTGATAGCTTATATATCCCCCTCCCACCATTCCCATCAAGAGGTTTAGAAACTAGATCATATCCTTCTCCCCTGATATCTTGCATAAATTGCGCAAGTTGAGATGGATCATCGCTAATTAAAGTTTCAGGAATTATATCTGAATCAATAAATCTTTCTAAATATCTTTTATCAGAATATTCTAATTTAGATAATGGGGGATTGATGAATAGTCTACTACCATCATCATATTTAGCAACATCCTCTAAAAATTTAGTTTTCAAAGGAATATCAAATCTACATAAAACAACATCATAATCTTTAGCTAATTCAGGGTTTGCATCTCCACTTACTTGGATAGATAATTCTTGCGAATGATTCTCTAGTATCTCTCTAACTAGGTAATCTGTAGAGTCATCTATATTACCAATCAAATCACTATCCATGTATGCTAATAAATTTTTCATTTTAAGAACCCTAATTTAAACTAGCTTCATAACTATCAGCAATATAATTTCTTAGCTGCTTAGCTCCATCTCCGTCTATTTTATGATCTAATTCAATACCTCTTCTTTTAGCCTCATTAACTATATCATCTGCAAAACTTCTTCTATCTTGGATCATTTGTACAAAAGGAGTTAGATATTTAGGATTCTCTAGACCTCTAGATCCAGTCTCTAAGATGTTAGCTAAGTAAGATGTTAATTCGGGGTTTTCTAGTCCCATTTCCACACCAGATTTCTCAAATTCTTTTAATCTATTATATGAGGGAATAACAATTTTTCCAGAAGATACTTTAAATAAATTTGAAGGACTATGAGTATCATATTCATCTATAATTACTTCAGGGTTTTCAGCCAAGATATATTCTGTAACCCCTTTATATAATGATGACAAAGCCATAACATTTTCAGGTTTATTAGAATCGCTAGCCCTTGATTCAATGGTGTTAAAATCAGTAAGTCTTAATGGGCCCCAAACACAATTAAGTTCAGTTAATCCTTCGGTGTCCAATTCCTTATCTTCTAATCTTTTTTTAAATTGCTTATAAGCATCTCTTTGTTTTTCAAATGCCGCATTCAAGGAAACCGGATAATCCCACAATTGGCCTTGTAGTGGAAAATCTTCGAAAACCTTATTCCTATAAATTTCAACTCTATAGTCTTTTCTAGAATTTTCTCCATGAAAGAATGGACTAGAAGACATCAAACTAAAGACAGGATCCATAGCCTGCATTAAAATAAATTGCTTATAACCTAATTCATCTCCCTCTAATCTATCAACATGAATATGAGTTCCAGTTAAATGATGTTCCAAATCTCTAAGATCTTCACCAAGAATTATTCTCTTTCTTAATCCTCTAGCCCTGTCATAATCTCTAGTTTCAATAGGAGATTCATTATGCAAACTAGATGTAGGAATTATACGAAGATTAAGATCATCAGTAATACCTTTTAACATTTTAAGTCTATTATTAAGATCTTCATATGCAATATCCAGATCACTATATGGAGGAGTTACTAATTCAAACATCGATTTAGACAATTCAGGAATGATGCTCCCATCATTATATTCATGATTTACAACATCATCAATTCTATTAGCAATAGTCCCATTTCCATCAATAAGATGCCCCTCTAATTCAATTCCCACCTTAATATTTCCAAATTCATCATTTAATACCATTTTACGCAGCTTGCTCCATTAATTTTGTTAAATCCCCCATAGAAACCCGATAGTGGGTTCCATCATATACTGTCCTAAATAATCCCATCATCTACTCTTCACCTCAATCTTTAATTCAAACCCATTCTTCAAACTTTCAATAAAATCACTAATGCCATTAACATTTTTAATATCTACAAATTCATTAACATCAAAAAAATGCCTATTTTCATTCTTATAAGTTTTTAAATCAAGATTAAATCTATTACTAGTAGAACTAAATAAATTGATAACTACATCTGCTCTTTCAACAACATCCGCATTATGATTAGTTGTTAGAGCAACATTAAAATTAAGTTCTTTAGCCAAATTAAGTGCTAAAAACATATTAAAATTATTATTAGCTCCAAGATCCTCTCTATCTATAAAAACTAAAATATTAGTTTTGTCTCTATAAAGATCAAATAATGCACTTGCATCTTCAGGAATCAATGCAAGATCTGCATTGTAGCTATTCCATCTACTTATTATGAAGTTTCCGTTATTCATTTTATTTTCTCCAAACTTTATACACAGAAATTTAAATAATTCAAATTTCTGACCAAAAAACTTATTATTTCTTGGATATTTGTATCTATTTGTTAATAACAACAATGAAATAAACTACTTAAAAAAATGGGTTTTGTTTTTTGTAGATATAGAAAGATTTATAAGCAATAGGGCATTTTCTACAAAAAATGAAGACTAAAATTAAAAAACTAGTACTGGAATACTCGAGAAACTCGAGAATTACTACAAAAGAATTAGGCCGTGCCATAGGCACTAGCCAACAATCAGCGTCGTACTTGCTAAATAGTCTAAAAAAGAAGAAATTTATAACAAAAAATGTAACTGTTATCGACGCTGTTAAGCTTGGTTACATAAATGTCATAGTTGGATTTAATTTCCTAGATCCTTCAAACAAAAAAGATATTTTAGAGGAATTATTAGAAATCCCTTCGATAACAACTATAGAGGAGGGAAAAGAGGGAATTGATTTATTAGTGGAATATACTACTCAAAATTTATCAGCTTTCAATAAAATACATACAGAAATAATTTATAAATTTTTTAGAAAATTAAGAACTCAGTTCATATATCCCTTAATTGTAGCCCATGAATATCCTAGAAACTATTTATCTAGAAGATTTTATGATTCTGATAGGATTTTATTCGGAGATAGAATTCTAAGAGAATTATCCAAAAATGAAAAACGAGTATTAGATGAATTAACTAAAAATCCTGATAAAAAATTAATTGAAATCTCAGATTCCCTAGGCATGCCTATTAAAACTGTAGTCAGTATAAAAAAAGGACTTGAAAGAAAATATATTATTAGAGGTTATTCAACAACATTAAATCATAATAAATTAGAAATAAATAGGCAGATAATTTTCTTAAGATTTTCTAGCGAAGGTATAAGGGAAATAGACAAATTCTCAGATTACGCTAAGAATAACAGAAACATAATAAAATTCATTAAGATTATAGGCGAATATCAAATGGCAATATATGTAGAATCATTAAAGGAGATAGAAATAATAAAAGACATAAGATCTAATTTCCAAATTGAAAATTATCTAATCGTAAAGAATGAGAAAATACACAAGAAAACATATTTACCTTTAGAATAGGACGTTTTCATAGAATAACTATATAAACCATTCACACCTCTCAATAAAAATGAGGAATAAATTATGATAAGAGTAATACCTATAGGGGGATTTAATGAAGTTGGAAAGAACATGACTGCAATAGATCTTGGAGAAGACGTCATTATTTTAGATGGTGGCTTTCATCTACCGGCGATTGTAGCATTACAGGAATCTGAGAGAGTTTATTCTGAGAAAAAATTCAGATCAATTGGAGCAATACCTGACGATTTAATTTTAGACAAATTAGGATTAAGAGAGAAGGTACGTGCCATAATTCCTAGCCACGCTCATCTAGATCATATAGGAGCACTTCCTTATATTGCAAATAGATATAATGCCGACATAATTGCAACACCATTTACAATAGAGGTTCTAAAATCTCTCTTAAGGGATGAAAAAATTCAAACAAGGAATAAATTAATCTCTATTCAACCTAATGGACACCACTATGTTCAGGGAAAAAACAGAAAATATAAGGTGGAATTCATAAACATAACTCATTCAACAATACATTCAGCATTATTAGCAATTCATACCCCTGATGGAGTAATTCTTTATTCAAACGACTTCAAATTAGATGATAATCCTATTTTGGGGCAAAAGCCAAATTATGAAAAAATGAAAGAGATAGCAAAATTAGGTGTTAAGGTTCTTATTTGCGATTCATTATATTCAGGAGATAATAGAAAAACTGCAAGTGAAAAGGTTGCAAGAACCATGCTGGAAGATGTACTTTTATCTACAGACAGCAGAAACCAGGGACTGATTGTAACAACATTCTCATCTCACATTGCCCGATTAAAATCAATAACTGATTTCGGAAAAAAATTAAATCGGAAAATAGTCTTCATGGGGCGTAGTCTGGCTAAATACACAAATGCAGCTTCAAAGGTAAATAGCTGCCCATTCAGAAAAGATGTTGAGATAGCTACATTTAGACATCAACTAGAAAAAAAATTAAAACAAATAGCTCAAAACAGATCCGAATATATGATTGTATGCACTGGCCATCAAGGTGAACCGGGGAGCATCTTAGACAGGATAGCTAGAAATAAACTACACTATCAATTAAATAAAAATGATCATCTTGTATTCTCATCCTCTGTAATTCCTACCGAAATTACAATAGAAAATAGGAATGCGTTAGATTCTAGACTAAAGAAACGAGGAGCAAGAATGTTTAATAATATCCACGTATCAGGTCATGCAGGAAGGGAAGATTTAAGAGATTTTATTAATTTACTTAATCCCGAACATATAATCCCTGCCCATGGTCCTCATGAAAAAACCCAACCCCTTATTGAGTTGGGAAAGGAGATTGGTTACAAACCCAAATTTTTACATCTAACTAGCAATCATGCACAACTAAAGTTCTAACCAAATAAAACTGCTAGAATAAAACAACAACTAACTAAAGAATAATCAAAAAATCTTTCTTGCCTTCTACTAATCATATTTCCACTAAATCTATAAATCGCATATTGTAAGAAACTTATATCTTTGGGAATTCCTCCCAGTTTTTTTTGGATTTTACTAATTATACATCCTCCAAAAATAATGATATGGATTCTATGAATTAAGATTGCCCAATAAACTGTAACCATTGAGACAAATAATCCTAATAATGTTCCTGCCAAGATAACTACTGTATGCATTCATATAATTTCAATATATCCTCAATTTATAAATATTACCTGAAGATTATTTTAAATTATTCCGATACTTATTTAAACATAATTAACTAATTTAAAAAAGAGAAGATGGTTAATGAAGACATAGTTACAGTTCTAAGAAACGCAGTTAATAATGGGGAGTCATTGCAACATGCAATGCAGGTATTAACAAGTTCGGGTTACAATCCTCAACAAGTGCAGGAAGCATCAAGATATGTTCGTGGAGGGACAATGCCCACCTTAGAACCAAGACCAAGCGAACAACTAATAATGGCACAAGATAAAAGATTTCTGGGAAAAAGACAGATACCTCAAACAGATCCTCAAATGCAACAAGCACAAAATCAGCAACAACAAAGATTGCAATCTCAACAATCCTTACAGAATACAATGTCTCAACAACCACTTCAACAACCACTTCAACAACCACTTCAACAACCACTTCAACAACCACTTCAACAACCACTTCAACAACCACTTCAACAACCACTTCAACAACCACTTCAACAACCACCTCAACAACCCTTCTCACCACAACAAATAAGTCCTACAAATAAAAAAGATCTTTATGGAAAAGATCCTATGGGTGCAAATGAACTCAAAGAATTAACACAACCCATGCAACCCAAATCGCCTACAACAAATATGAAACCTACCCCAAATCAAATTCAAAAGAAAGAAATTCAACCATCTAAACAAAATATTAAACTAAAAAAGAAATCTCATAAAAAAGAAATAATTCTATTAATAATATTACTTTTCCTTATTGGAATTCTAGCATCAACAGTTTTCTTCAGAGAAAATATACTCACTTTTTTATCAGGTTAAAATGATCTACGAACCCTCTGAAGATTCTTTTCTTCTGCAAAAAACATTAAAAAAATTTTTAAAAAACAAAAACAAATCTTTAAGTATTTTAGATATGGGTTCTGGTTCGGGAATACAAGCACAAACTTGCATATCGCTTGGATTCAAAAAAACTCTCGCAGTAGATAAAAATCCAGAATCAATAAAAATCTTAACCGAAAATGAAATTAATGCAATAAGATCAAATCTTTTTAGTAAGATAAAGATGAAAAAATTTAATTTGATAATCTTCAACCCACCTTATCTTCCAGAAGATCCAAGAGAACCAGAAGATAGTCAATTAGTAACTACTGCTGGCAAAGAAGGATATGAAATTATCATCAAATTCTTAAAACAAGCAACATCACAATTAAAATCAGAAGGTAAAATCCTATTATTATTTTCTTCATTATCTCATCCCAAGATTATTTTAAAAAATGCTAAATCACTAGGATATAATTATCAATTAATTTCTAAGGAGAAAATTCCCTTTGAAGAATTATATGTCTATGAATTCTCATTAAAAAATTCATAATTATTTAGCAAAACTTAAATATACTCAAAGACATAATTAGACTAGGCATTTTAAGGATTATAAAAATGGTGAGAGATAAAATAAAAAGTAGGGGTTTTTTTTTAATTTTAATAATATTACTATTAATTTTAGCAATAACTTTTATCCCTTTAGGAAACTATGTTAAACTTGTAGGAAATGTAATTAGCAATATAGTCCAAGATAATAATTGCAGTGAATGGGGTGAATGCCAATATAATTACAATTTGGATTATTTGGAAGAAGATGTTTATTTAACTGGCAACCAGAATAGGACTTGTTTAATTAATGATATGAAAGAGACTGAAACAAGAGAATGTATATCTAAAGAACCAATAAAAACCAAAAAGACGGATAACTATTTAGAGATATATGCTAATGATAGATTAGTAGAGAAACTAGAACTAATTGAGGAAGAGGATAAGTTAAATATAGAAATTAAAATTTAATCATCAAAAAAACTAGAATTAGAATTTGCCCAATCCATACTTATTGCATTTCCAGTAATTTCTTTTAAATTATTAAAACTATTAGCTAGCCACCCAGTATAAACTTTCGCTGTAGAGATGATACCATCTATGCTAGTTAGATCTACCTCATTTTGTGTAGTTACCAAATGCATTGTAGAATATAAAAATAATGCTAAAAGCACTAACGAGATTATAAATAATCTATGTTTAATATGGTTTAATTTAATTGCAAATATTCCTATGACAATCAAAATTATTATTACTATCCAACTTATCATTTTTAAATATTAAACTAAAGAGGAATAAAGATTTTATAAATGTTATTAATTAAAAAAAAAATTAAAAAAAAAATTAAAATTATCTTGCTCTATCAATTATTGCAAGTATTAAACTCATTAATGTTAATACTACAACAACCCATCCAGCAACCATTGTTACAGAAACCGGTATCCATCTTACGCCTAAGACTCCATCTACCATTCCAAATCCTACCGCCAAAGATACTAAAACTCCTGTAAGCCAAACTGCTAAATTTACTAAAGCAGATAACGTGCCCGCACTTGAATTTGCCATTATTAATTAACCTCCTTTTTATTTTAATTATAAATAGTCATATTAAATAAAGGTTATAAAGCTTTGGATTAAATATCTTAAGGAAGAAGAGAAAGTAATGGAAAATCTTTTTTATCTCTGAGTAAAACTAAATATAAAAATGTAGCAAAAAAGGATAGAATAAATGTCCAATATATACTTCCAGTAAAAAAGGCTATAAGCAAAATAGTTATCCTACCAATTTGCAAATTCATTTCTCTAAACAAAAAGTAATTGGCAATATTCTTCGATTTTCTTCCCTTTTCATAAGTAATTTTTGAAAATGGAAGGTCTATCATTAATAATGTTATTGAAGAGAACATATTCATTATAAAAATTCCCACAGGATTTAGAAAAAATAATCTAATCGGCCAGGTAATTGCATGGCTATATACTCCTACATTCAATAACTTCCCCTTATGCTTGTCTGCTATTTTGCCAATAAGAAATAAAAAGAAAATTGTAATCAAAGATCCCATAGAGATTATAAATCCTAAAGTAATTACTTTTTCAATATTCAAATAAATAAATAATGGCCAGAGGATTCCTGCAGCTACCCCGATAATTCCTGAAGCAATATATGCTAAACCTTTCTTTTTATTATCTGCCTTCAATATTCCTTTCATCGAAATTTTAGGATTATTAATTTTCTTATCTTTTGTTAAAAATAAAGGGAATATTGAAATAAATAACAATCCTGCAACCACAATAAATGAAGATCTAAAAGAACCTTTTGTAATTAGGAACGCTCCAATCAAAGGCCCAATTATTGCAGCAAATTTAAACAAAGCCCTTATTATAGATATCTCTGATGCCTCATGTTTTTTATCAGAAAATTTTGTGAAATATATATGAAACGAAGAATAATATATCGCCATACTCAATCCAAGAGTTATTGCTACAACTGAATAATGTATGTTTCCCTTAGATAATTGATCTAAAAGAAAATAATATCCTATTAATATAAACGTGCCTAAAGATAAAACTTTTTTTAATCCCAAATGGTAGTTAAGTCTCATTGAAAAATGCATAAAAAATGTTATTGATGTAAAAAATATTATATAATAAAGTGCTATTGTAGAAATATCAAAACCTAATTTATATAGATAGATTGGAATAAAAATCTGGATTATTGATTGAGCCAATGCCTTTATCCCTATTGAAACATAAAGTTCATCCATCTCTTTATTTGCAAAGTAATGGCTTAATGGCCCGTGAATATTGTCTGGTAAGTGAAACATATTATGAAATATATATTATAGGTTATAAACTTATTCTCGATATAACACAAAATTAACTAATTTTTAATAAATAATTCTTAAAAGATTAAAACTACTTACCACGTCTTTGCTTTCTCTTACGCTTTACTCTTTTCAGTATCTTTCTCTGCCATTTCCATCTCATCTGACGTTTTTTCTTCCATCTTCTACTTGATCTCTTCATGATAATGGATAAAAAGAATGATTTATAAAGCTATTGTTTTTAATTTTAACACATGAAAAAGCCCCATAGCACAGTGGTCAAGTGTATTCGGTTCTGGGCCGAATGACCCAGGTTCGAATCCTGGTGGGGCTATATTAATTAATTATATTCAACAATCCTATCTTCCATAACTTTATATATTTCTTATTCTATTATAATTGATGGCAACTGAGAAACAAATCGGAACTGTTAGTAATTATTTTGATCATGTTAAGGTAGCAGCTATCAAATTAACTGGTCCTCTTAAGGTTGGCGATGTTATAAAATTTGTAGGTGGAGAGGTCGATTATGATATGCCTATTGAGAGTATTCAGATTGATAATGAAAATGTAGATGCTGCAAAGAAAGGAAATGAGATTGGAATAAAGGTTAAGGAAAAAGTTAGGAAAGAGTATAAGGTTTACAAAATCACTTCTAGCGAATAATTTTAATGATTAGATTTATAAAGCAAATTAGTTATCTATTTTTATGCCCCTATAGTGCAGCGGCCAAGCATCTCGCCTTCTCAAGGCGGTGACCCGGGTTCGAATCCCGGTGGGGGCATGCATCACTTCCGATACAAGCCCGAATTCTATTAGGCATATCTAGCAGATTATTATGGTATTGTAAGCTCATTGTCTATATCTCCCAGAAAAAATATTATTTAAAACTAACTAAATAAACAACCCCCCTAAAAATCTTATTTCTACACATAGAATATACTAAATTTTACTAAATAAACAATCAGATGATTGTTTATTTCCTATAATGCTCCAACCATTTTCTTGACATTTATACACATTACCTTGACCATCATCAATTTTCAT
>Ga0187833_10001921_pt1 | contig 23001 bp, 21 predicted proteins | sample ETNtaG_37_FD_167968 | JGI IMG/M metagenome (GOLD analysis project Ga0187833, IMG submission 167968) | Marine microbial and viral communities from oxygen minimum zone, Eastern Pacific Ocean - ETNP2014_SV_400_PacBio MetaG (Illumina Assembly) | ecosystem: Environmental > Aquatic > Marine > Hypoxic...
GCGGCAACGCACCGCTGATTGTCTTCGATGATGCCGATCTCGATCAGGCCGTGGCGGGGGCCATGGCGTCCAAGTATCGCAATGCCGGGCAGACTTGCGTTTGTGCCAACCGCATCCTGGTGCAGGGCGGCATCTACGAGGAATTCTCCAAGCGTCTCGGCGAAGCTGTAGTCGCGCTCAAGGTGGGCGAGGGCCTAGGCGATGGTGTCACCCAGGGACCGCTGATCGATATGGCGGCGATCGAGAAGGTCGAAGAGCACATCTCCGATGCTGTCGCCAAGGGCGCGGCCGTGACCGCCGGGGGCGCGCGGCACGAACTCGGCGGTCAATTTTTTCAACCGACCGTGCTGACCAATGTGACTGGGGATATGCGCATTGCCAGTGAGGAGACGTTCGGCCCCGTCGCGCCGCTTTTCCGTTTTGACAGCGAGGAAGAGGCGATTGAGATGGCCAACAACACCGAGTTCGGGTTGGCCGCTTATTTCTTCAGCCGCGACATCGGCCGCATCTGGCGTGTCGCCGAGGCGCTCGAATACGGCATGGTCGGGATCAACGAGGGCATCCTCTCGACCGAGGTGGCACCCTTCGGTGGTGTTAAGGAATCTGGTATCGGCCGCGAGGGAGCGCGCGAAGGCATGCTTGAGTTCATGGAAACCAAGTACATGCTGATGGGCGCCATCGATAAGTAGCGTCTTCCTTGGTCTACGATTACAACCTCGTCACCATCGGTGCCGGCTCGGGAGGCGTTGCCGCCTCCCGGCGTGCCGGCGCCTATGGTGCGCGTGTCGCTATCTGCGAAGAAGGGCGCGTGGGGGGCACTTGTGTGCTGCGCGGTTGTGTGCCGAAGAAGCTGCTGGTCCATGCAGCACATGCGCGCGAGGAGATCGATGACGCCGCGGGCTTCGGCTGGCACATCGCGGAGCCCCAGTTCGACTGGCCGACGCTGATTGCCAACAAGAATACCGAGCTCGATCGCCTCGAAGGCATCTACAATTCAATGCTCGACACTGCCGGGGTCGAAATCATGGCCGGGCGTGGAAAGCTAATAGACGCCCATACTGTCGAGGTCGGCGAGTGCAAGGTCACGGCCGAGCGCGTGCTGATCGCCACCGGCGGCTGGCCCGAGGTGCCCGCTTTTCCTGGCCAGGAGCATGTCATCAGCTCCAATGAAGCGCTCGACCTGCCGGCTTTTCCAGAGCGTGTAGTGATCGCCGGCGGCGGCTATATCGCGGTCGAGTTTGCCAGCATCTTCCGCCAACTCGGAGCCGAGGTGACTATCCTCATCCGCGCGGACCATCTGCTGCGCGGCTTCGACCATGACCTGCGCCTGCATCTGGAAGAGGAGATGCAGCGCAGTGGCATCACCATCCATACCGGTTGCAAGGTCACCGAGGTGCGCCGGGCCGGCGATGCTTATGCCGTGGGGACGACCGATGGCGTGATGCTCGATGCCGATGCGGTGTTGTTCGCGACCGGCCGCAAGCCCAATACTGCAGGGATTGGCCTGGCCGAAGCTGGCGTGGTGATGTCGGATAATGGCGCCATCGTGGTCGACGCGAACCTGCAGACGACTTTGCCTGGCGTCTTCGCCATCGGCGACTGCACCGACCGCAATAGTCTCACGCCCGTCGCCATTGCCGAGGGCCGGGCGCTGGCCGAGACCTGGTTCAATGGCAATCCCCAGCGCGTCGACTATGCTGATATCGCCACCGCCGTCTTTAGCCAGCCGCCCATTGGCACCGTGGGGCTGCCTGAGGAAGCCGCGCGGCTCGCTTATTCCTCGGTCGATATCTACCGCTCTGCGTTCCGTCCGCTCAAGAACACGTTGAGCGGCAATCCCGGACGCACCCTGATGAAGCTGGTGGTGGATCGCGACAGCGACCGGGTGCTGGGCTGCCACCTGATCGGCGCCGACGCGCCCGAGATTGTGCAAGGCGTTGCGGTAGCCCTCAAATGCGGCGCGACAAAAGCTCAGTTCGACGCCACAATGGCCATCCACCCCACAGCCGCGGAGGAGTTGGTGACGATGTATCTGCCTACTTGAAATTAATGTATTAAATTAATAAACATCTGTAAAGATCAGTAACAATGATATAAAAAATGAAAAATAAACCTCGAGAGTTAAAGTTCTGGGGCTGGGGCTATGCCGACGAGACCGTCGCGGAAGACGAGGTCGGCGAGGCCATCCAGCATGTCTGCGGCAAGCTTGGCATCAAGCCGCCCCCGGCCGCGGCGATACCGGAGCTTTCCGACATTGTGTTGTCGGCGCCGCGCGTCGCGGTGCCGGGACCTTTGCAGAAACTTTGTAGCGTTCATCCGCGTGATCGGGTCTCGCACACCTATGGTAAGTCATTTGCCGACTATGCGCGCACGCTGCAGCGAAATTTCCGGCCGGCGCCGGATGTCGTCGCCTATCCGGAGACCGAGCAGCAGCTCGTGGATTCCCTTGATTGGGCTACGCAGGCCCGCCTGGCGGTAGTGCCTTTTGGGGCCGGCTCTTCTGTGGTCGGTGGCATCGAGCACGAGGACCACGACAGCGAGCGCGGTAGGCTGACCATCGACCTGCGCAAGCTCGACCAGGTGCTGGAGGTTGACAAGACATCGCGGGCGGCACGCATCCAGGCGGGCATTTTCGGTCCGGCCCTCGATGCGGCGCTGAAGCCACACGGGCTAACGTTGCGCCATTTTCCGCAGTCCTACGAGTTCTCGACCCTCGGTGGGTGGATCGCCACCAGATCGGGCGGCCATTACGCCACCCTCTACACCCATATTGACGATTTCGTTGAAAACCTGCGCACAGTGACGCCCTCTGGCACCCTAGAGTCGCGACGCCTGCCGGGCTCAGGCGCCGGCCCCAGTCCCGACCGTTTAATGATAGGCTCGGAAGGTATTCTTGGTGTCATCACTGAGGCCTGGATGCGCCTCCAGGATCGGCCCACTTTCCGTGCCGGCACCGCGGTGCAGTTCGACGACTTCCATAAAGCCGCAGAGGCTGTGCGCGCGATATCCCAGGCCGGGTTATTTCCTAGCAACTGCCGGCTGGTCGATGCCGACGAGGCGGCCATGAGCGGGGCTGGCGACGGCAGTGCGCATCTCGTGGTGTTGGGTTTCGAATCCGCTGATCACCAAGTTGGACCATGGATGGAGTGTGCCCTCGAATGCGCGCGCGACCATGGCGGCAGGGTGCCAGAGGAGAGCGGAGATGAAGGCCACCGTTCGGGTGCCGCGGGGCGTTGGCGCAACGCGTTTATGCGGATGCCCTATTACCGCGAAGCGGTCATATCTCGAGGCATTATCCAGGATACTTTCGAAACCTCAACCACCTGGGATCGCTTCGCCGAGTTCCATGCCAACGTCAAGTCCGCGGCGGAAGACGCCATCCGACGCGTGACCGGCAATACGGGGCTGGTGACCTGCCGTTTCACCCACACCTATCCGGATGGACCGGCGCCTTATTTTACCTTTCATGCCTTGAGCGACGTGCGCGTGATGCTCGATCAGTGGCGCGAGATCAAGCAGGCGGCGTCGGAGGCCCTGATGGCCAATGGTGGTACCATCACCCATCACCACGCCGTCGGCCGAGATCACCGGCCCTGGTACGACAGCCAGAGACCCGATCTGTTCGCCGACGCCCTGGCCGCTGCCAAGCGGCAGCTCGATCCCGACGGCCTGCTAAATCCGGGCGTGCTGATCGATGCCGATCACTTGGACCAAAGGGCGAAGCGGGTGGAGTTGTGAAATACAGCGTTTGCAGCGGCGTGTTACCCGAGCTCGGCCCCGAGCAGATTGTCGAGACACTGGCCCGCCACGGCTATGACGGGGTCGAGTGGCGGGTCAACGGCGAATACCATTTTTCCAAGGCGACGATCGACGCCGAGGCACCGCGCATCAAGGCCATGTGCGACGCACGTGGCATCGCCGTCGCAAGCCTCACCACCTTCGTCGAGCCCGACGACGACGACGATATCCGCCGCATGATTGCCGGCGCACAAGGCATGGGCTGTCCACGTTTTCGCTTTTTCAGCGGGCGCTACGACAAGAGCCTGGGCTATCGGGCTATTCTCGACGCTACGAAGATCAAGCTCGTGAATGCTCAGCGCCTACTTGACGGCAGCGGTGTCAAAGGCCTTATCGAAGTTCATTTCGGCACCATCGCCTGCGGTCCGGCAACGGCTCGCGAGCTTGTCGGCGAGTGCGACCCGGGGCTTATCGGGGTGATCTGGGACCCTGGTAACATGGTCATCGAAGGCAGCATGGATTTGCAGATGAGCGTCGACATCCTGGGTGAATATATCGACCACGTGCACGTCAAGAATACACGCTGGGAGCCACTCGAAGGCGGTACTTGGCGCTGGCGCTTTGACGAGCTGGCCGAGGGCACGCTGAACTGGGCCGAGGCCATCGCGGGGCTTGCGCGCATCGGCTATGACGGCTATCTGTCGTTCGAGAACCTATACCGGGTGCCGGTGAAGCATCGCGGCTTCATTGGCGAAGACCTCACGATCGGCTCGGATACGATCCGCGACATCGACCAGCGCCTATCACACGAGCTCGCCTACACCCGCCGGCTGGTGGTTGACGCCTAATACAGCATATCAGCCGGCTCGCCGATGATCTCCAGACGCGGATTACCACTGATTTCATCAAGCATGGGCTCGGAGAGGTGGATGTTGATAAGTTCCAACGTATTGCGGATGCGCACGATGCGCGCGCGCATCGGGTCGGTATCATGCAAGGTCTTCACCGCGATGCGCACCGCCGCATCGCCGTCCTTCATGGTTAGGGGAATTTTAGCGCTTTCAAGATAGCTCGAGGTCACAACGTTGGATAAGGTGACGCCGAGATCGGTGCGGTCGAAAAGGCGCTGGGTGATGACATCGGCGCTGGCAAAGCCGGTGGCGTTGCCCTTGGTGGCATCGTTGAGATCGAGTAGCACCATCTTGCGGACGCGTGGCTTGTCGAAGCCGGCGGCGCCGCGGGCGTTGCGTCCAGTGACGTTAGGGTCGGCGCCCGAGCCCGAGATGTTCTTGCCGATCTCGTCGACTACGAGCACGTCGATATCATCGACCAGGAGCCGGGCCATCAGCTCCTTAGCTTTTGCCTGCAGGGCCGATTCCCGCTCGAAGAGCACGTCCGGCGTCATCGCCTCGACCACCGCGGTGGTGTCGAAAGCATCCTCGACCAGGCCGATGCCGAAGAGAATCGGCACATGTCGCATCAGCACCTCTGCGGCGTGTGGGATGATTGTGGCGAAATCGTCCATCGAATAGCCGCCGTGAATAGCGCTGGCGCCGGCGATCTTGCCCATGCCAATGATCATCATCTTGAGCACACCGCTCTCGACCGGCCCGCGATAGCTGGTATGGGGCTTGACCCGATTGATGATGACGACGCCATCGGCGCCGTGGGCGTATTTGTCCATGTGGATGGGGATACCCTGATCAGTCTTGGCGACGACTACGGTCTCCATGGTCGCGCGCACCGGTGCGCCGATCGAGCCTTCCTCTATGCCGTATCCTACCAGCAGGCCCGCCTGGGCCTCGGCATTGCCGCCGCCGTGGCTGCCCATGGCGGGAAACACGAAGGGCTCGGCGCGGCGAGCCTTGAGCTCTGCGATGATGGTCTTGACGGCTATATCGATATTGGCGACTCCGCGGCTACCGACACCGACAGCGATGCTCGCCCCGGGCCGTATTGTGGCGGCAATCTCAGGCCGGGAGAGTTGCGCGCTGGCCGCGGCTGCGACATCAAGGATGGTATGGCGCTCGAAGTGCTGACGCACCGGCACCATGCGGGGCAGGGTAAAGTCGATGCCGCCGGGGATATTGATCTTGGCGTTGGATAGCATGCACGGTCTCCTCAAAGCGCGCTGGCGGCGTATATAGCATGTCGGTGGGCGTCGGTTGATGGTAACCCTCGGCTATATTAATGTTTGCCGCTGATAAGCCCGGCTGGGCGTCAGAGGGGAGACAGTGAGTGGAGCGCTTTTCTTTCAGCCTGTGGCAGGTTTTCCGCATCGACGCACACTATCAGCTGTTGCTGAGATGGATGGTGATGGCGGCCGTTGCCGTGTTTGCCTTCTTTGTCGCCGCCGCGGACATCAACCAGTTTCCCAAGAAGTTGTTCCGCGCGACCTGAGGCCCGCACTATGGATTCCACTCGCATTCGGCCGCGGCGCAGCCTGATCTTCGCCCCCGGCAACAAGCCTGAGATGTTTCCCAAGGCGCTCAAAACTGGCGCCGATATCGTCACTGTCGACCTCGAAGACGCTGTGGCGCCAAAGCACAAGGATGATGCGCGCGCCAAAACCATGGCGCTATTCGAAAGCACCCAGGTCGATGACGGCGTGGAGCGCATCGTGCGCATCAATTGCCTGCGTACGCCGGAGGGCTTGCGCGATGTGCTGGCGATCCTTGACAGCGAGACACCGCCGCCGGCGCTTATGCTGACCAAGGTCAAGACGCCCGATGAAGTGCGCCTGCTCGACGAGCTGCTGACCGGCTCACACGGGCATATCCGCTTCCATGTCATCATCGAGACCAACGATGGGCTCGATGCAGCATACGAGATAGCGCGTGCCTCGCCACGCATCGACTCGCTGCTCTTCGGTGCCGTCGACATGGCGGCGGAGCTGCGTACGGAAGTTAATTGGGAGACGCTGCTGTACACGCGCTCGCGTCTCGTTCATGCGGCCGCTGGTGCCGATGTCGATCTAACCGATGTGCCTTTTCTCGATCTCGAGGACCAGGCCGGTCTTGAGGCCGAGGCGAAGGCCTGCGCCGCGCTCGGCTTCACCGGCAAGGCCGCGATCCATCCCAAGCAAATCCCCGTCGTCAACGCCGTGTTTAGCCCGAGTGCCGAAGATCTCGATAGGGCGCGGCGCATCATCGACGCTTTTGAGACAGGCAATAGCGGCCTCGTCGTGATCGATGGGAAGCTGATTGAGAAACCGGTCTTGCGCTCCATGCACCGCATGGTCGCCATCGCCGAGCGCATCGCATGAGGTTCTAGCCCATGGCAACGGACTTCCGAGCTGATCGACGGGTGAGGTAAAGCTCGGCTTGTTTCGGCGACAATACGAAGTTCGGCCAGTGTCACATCCAGGACAAGCACTGCGGGCATGACATTTAGCTGCAACGAGGGATGTACAGCCTGAGCACTTGGTGCCAGGGCTGGCGTAGGGTCGATCGAAATCGGCCTGACGCGCTCCAGGCTATGAAAACCTTGGCCTTGGCATATTTCCGGGTGTATACGCCCCATTCCGTAACTTGTCTCGATGGAGGATGACATGTCGGGACCCTGGTCACCCGCGAACTGGCGCGACTACGAGATACGGCAGCAGCCGGTCTACAAGGACGACGCTGCCAAGGCCGCGGCGGAGGCCAAGCTTGCAATGTCACCGCCGCTGGTGTTTGCCGGCGAAGCGCGTGAGCTTGAGGCGCGGCTTGGCGAGGTGGCGGAAGGCCGCGCCTTTTTGCTGCAGGGTGGCGATTGCGCAGAGGCCTTTGCCGAGTTTCACCCAGATCATATCCGCGACACCTTCCGGGTATTGCTGCAAATGGCGGTGGTGCTGACCTTTGGCGCCGCGCTTCCGGTGGTCAAGGTCGGGCGCATGGCCGGTCAGTTCGCTAAGCCACGCTCGGCGCCGACCGAGACCCAAGACGGCGTTGAGCTGCCGAGCTATCGCGGCGATATCATTAACGGCATCGATTTCGAGGCCGGCGCGCGCGAGCCTGATCCCGAACGCATGATCCAGGCCTATGCTCAGGCCGCCGCTAGCCTTAACCTGCTGCGTGCGTTCGCCCAGGGCGGCTACGCTGATCTACACCAAGTGCACCGCTGGAACCTAGGCTTCGTTGCCCACAGCGCCCAGGCCGAGCGTTACCGTGATCTTGCCGAGCGCATCAGCGAGAGCCTGTCCTTCATGGAAGCCTGTGGCATCAGTGCTGAGAAGGTGCCACAGATTCAGCAGACCAGTGTCTTTACCAGTCACGAGGCGTTGCTGCTCGGCTACGAGCAGGCGCTGACGCGCATCGATAGCACCACGGGCGAGTGGTACGATTGCTCCGCCCACATGCTCTGGATAGGCGATCGCACGCGCGATCCCGACCATGCTCATGTCGCCTTTCTCAAAGGCGTCGGTAATCCGCTCGGTATTAAGGTAGGCCCGACGAGTGATTCCGATACGGTGATACGGCTGATCGAAGCGCTAAATCCGGACAACCGCCCAGGCCGTCTGACCCTGATCTCGCGCATGGGCTCGGAGAAGGTACAGGAGCTGCTGTCGCCCATGCTGCGGCGGGTGAAAAGCGAGGGCCGGTCCGTGGTCTGGTCGTGCGATCCCATGCACGCCAACACCATCAAGTCGTCGTCGGGTTACAAGACGCGCCCCTTCGATCGGGTGCTGGCCGAGGTTAAGGGTTTCTTTGCCGCCCACGATGCTGAGGGTACCTATGCGGGCGGCGTGCATTTCGAGATGACCGGGCGTGACGTGACCGAATGTCTCGGTGGTGCCCAGGCGATTAGCGACGAGGATCTGTCCGACCGCTACCACACCCACTGCGACCCGCGCCTCAATGCCTCGCAGAGCCTGGAGTTGGCCTTTCTGATCGCCGAGGCGCTGAAAGGGCGGCGGCTCGACAAGGCCGCCGAGGCGGCTGAGTGGGGCGCATGGATCTTGGGCTGACAGGCCGCAAGGCGATCGTCTGTGCCTCCAGCCGCGGGCTCGGCCGGGCAAGCGCGCGGGCCTTGGCTGCGGATGGGGTCGATGTGGCGATCAACGGCCGCGATGCTGCCGTTGTGGAGAGCACGGCCATGGCCATCGCCGCCGAAACCGGAGTTGAGGCAACCCCCGTGGTCGCCGACCTCGATACGGAAGATGGTCGGGCGAGGTTGCTCGAGGCCTGCTCCGAGCCTGACATCCTAGTCAACAATAATGGCGGGCCGCCGCCCCGCCAGCAGAGTGTCGATACCGTGCGCGGCAGCATGCTCGCCAACATCCTTGCCGGGCGGTTTGGCGACCGGGAAGAGTTGGGGCGCGCCTGCGCCTTCCTGTGCAGCGCACATAGCGGTTTCATCATTGGCCAAAACCTGTTGCTAGACGGTGGACACTTCCCCGGAGCATTCTGAAACCGGCGCCGGTCTCGGCGGCGGCGAGGGCTCAGAGCGCGAGGGCTTTGAGGCCGCTGTTGCGCGCCGCACCGACCATTATTTCAAGCGCACGCGCGAAATCGTGCACGCCCATGGCGACATGCGCGTCACCTATGCCGTATTCATGCGCCGCCCGGTCATCTTCTGTCCGCGTCTGGCCGTGGAATGGCTGGAGGAGGCGGCGCGTCAGCGCGACTGTACACTCGACATCGACCCATGCTTTGAGGAAGGCGCCTGGGTCGGCGCGGGCGAGCCCTTATTGTACATCTCCGGCCCTCTGAGCGCTCTGGTCGACTTGGAGACACTCTATCTGCAACGGCTTGGGCCGCCCAGCGTTGCCGCTTACAACGCCTTTACCATGTGCGCCGACCTGCCGAAAGTTCGCTTTTTGGCAATGGATGCGCGCCATAGCGCTGGTGATGAGATGGCTGGCATGATGGCCTATGCCGCAAGCGTCGGTTCGCGCAAGGCGCAGGCTGAGGCTGGCGCCGTAGGTTTTATCGGGAATGCCAACGATGCGACGGCACACTATTTTGGCAACGAGCGTGGGCTCGGAACCATGCCCCATGCGCTAATTGGCTATGCTGGCTCGACAGTGCGGGCGGCGGAGATGTTCCGCGCCACCTATCCCGATGAGTCGCTCACGGCTCTAGTCGATTATTTTGGGCGAGAGGTGACGGATTCGATCGCCGTGGCCCAGCGTTTTTCGAAGCTTGCGGCGGATGGCGGCTTGCGGGTGCGCATCGACACCCACGGCGGGCGCTTTGCCGAAGGGCTCGACACGGCCAAGTCCTACATCGCGCTTGAGCGGCACGTGCCGCAAGCCACGCGCACGTATCGCAGCGAAGAGGAATTGCGCTGGCTAGTCGGCGCTGGCGTTAGCGCGGCGGCGGTCTATCACTTGCGCGACGCTCTCGACGAGGCGGGCTTCCCGGCCGTGCAAATCATCGCCAGTTCCGGCTTTAATCCCGGCAAGTGCAAGGTGTTTGCGAGCGTCGAGGCGCCGGTGGATATTATTGGCACAGGCTCGTTCCTGCCCGAGACTTGGCCAGAGACCTACGCCACGGCGGATATTGTCGAATATGACGGCACGCCGTTGACGAAGGCAGGGCGCGAGTTCCTGTTGAGGCAGCGCGAGTCGTGAGCGAGAGCCTGTCGATAGCGCTGGCGCAGATCAATCCCACTGTGGGCGCGATCGAGCGCAATGCGGAGTTGATTCGCGGAAGCCGCGTCGAGGCAGCGCGCCTCCGCGCCGATCTCGTGGTTTATCCCGAGCTCATCATCACCGGCTACCCGCCGGAGGACCTGGTGCTGCGGCCCGCTTTTCAGGAGGCGGCAGAGGAGATGGTGCAGGAGCTCGCGGCCGAGACGGCCGATGGCGGGCCCGGCCTGCTACTTGGCACGCCATGGCGCGAGGACGGCAAGCTCTACAACGCGGCAGCTCTGCTCGATGGCGGCAAGATAGTGGCGCGGCGTTACAAGCACGATTTGCCGAATTACGGTGTCTTCGACGAGGTGCGCGTATTCGAAGCTGGACCGCTCGCCGGCCCCGTCGCCTTCCGCGGCGTCCGTCTCGGCGTGCTGCTCTGCGAGGACATGTGGTTCCCGGACGTAGCCGAGATTCTGGCTGAATCCGGTGCCCAGATTCTGGTCACCCTGAACGGCTCGCCCTACGAGCATGGCAAAGAGGATACACGTCTCTCCTATGCGGTCGCGCGGATCACCGAGACAGGGCTTGGCTTGGTCTATGTCAATCAGGTCGGTGGCCAGGACGAATTGGTGTTTGACGGCGCATCATTCGTGCTTGATGGCGAGCGCAAGCTTTGTCTGCAGGCGCCGTGGTGGCAGGAATGCGTCAGCGTGTCGCGTTGGCAGATCGATGGCAACGGCGCGTGCTGCGAGGAAGGTGAGCTGGCGCCGGCGCCGGAGCAAATGGCGCAGATCTATGCGGCGCTGGTTACGGGGCTGCGCGACTACGTCGACAAGAATCACTTTCCGGGTGTCGCCGTCGGCCTCTCGGGCGGTATTGACTCGGCGTTGACCACGGCCGTCGCAGTCGATGCGCTCGGTCCGGAGCGGGTGCGCGCCATCCGCATGCCATCGCGCTATTCCTCCGACCACAGCCTCGACGATGCCGCCGAGTGCGCGCGTCTGCTCGGAATCCGCTGCGACACTGTAGCGATCGAGCGGGCACATGGGGCCTTCGAAGAAATGCTTGCGCCGCTCTTCCAAGGTACCCAGCCCGATACCACGGAAGAGAATGTGCAGGCGCGCGTGCGTGGCATCATCATGATGGCGCTGTCCAACAGGACCGGTGACATGCTGGTGACCACGGGTAACAAGAGCGAGATGTCGGTTGGCTATGCCACGCTCTACGGCGACATGTGCGGCGGCTATTCCGTGCTCAAGGATGTATACAAGACGACAGTTTTTGAATTGTCTCGCTGGCGCAACGAGAACAAGTTGCAGGGCGCACTTGGACCGGACGGCCCAGCTATGCCGGACAATATCATCACCAAGCCACCCTCGGCAGAGCTGCGACCAGACCAGCTCGACGAGGACAGCTTGCCGCCCTATTCGGTGCTCGACGATATTCTCGAAGGGTTGGTTGAGGACGAGCGCACGGTGGAGGAGATCGTCACCCGCGGCCATCCGTCGGCGCTGGTACGCCGCATCCGCCGACTGCTCTATATTGCGGAATATAAGCGCCGCCAGGCCCCGCCCGGCGTCAAGATCACCCGCCGCGCCTTCGGCCGCGACCGCCGCTACCCCATCGTCAACGGGTTCCTCGACTACGAATAGAACGGGCCGGGGAGTAGACCGGACCCGAGGCATCTGCTACCTCTCGGCTGAAACGAGCCACGGTGCGGCATAATGACCCTGCATCTCTACAACACCGCGAGCCGCCGAAAAGAAGCGTTCGAGCCTTTGGACCCAGCGCATGTGCGCATGTATGTCTGCGGGCCAACGGTCTATGACCGGGCACATATCGGCAATGCGCGCCCCGTGGTGGTGTTCGACGTTTTGTTCAAGCTGCTCAAGCGGCACTATCCGAAGGTCACCTATGTCCGAAATATCACCGATATCGACGACAAGATCATCGCCGCGGCCGCTGAGAACAGCGAAGAGATCGACGCGCTGACCAAGCGCACGACGGACTTCTTCCATGCTGATATGGGCGCCTTGGGTGCAGAGGAGCCGACGGTCGAGCCGCGCGCGACAGCGCATGTGCCCGAGATGTTGGCGCTGATCGAGACTTTGTTGGCCTCGGACCATGCCTATGAAGCGGAAGGGCACGTGCTATTCCACGTCCCGGCCATGGATGGCTATGGCGGGTTTTCCAACCGAAAGCCAGAAGAACTGGTGGCGGGTTTGCGGGTCGAGGTAGCCCCCTACAAGAAGAATCCGGGCGACTTCATCTTGTGGAAGCCTTCGGCACCCGACCAGCCCGGCTGGGACTCGCCCTGGGGGCGAGGGCGCCCGGGCTGGCATTTGGAATGCTCGGCCATGAGCGAGCGTTATCTCGGCGAAACCTTCGACATCCATGGCGGCGGCCGTGATCTCATCTTTCCCCACCACGAAAACGAACGCGCCCAGAGCATGTGTGCTCACGGTGGCAAGACCTTTGCGCGTTACTGGGTGCATAACGGCTATGTCGTGGTCGAGGGCGAAAAGATGTCGAAGAGCCTGGGCAACGTCTTCACTGTCGAGGACCTGCTGGCGCGTGCACCGGGTGAGGCACTGCGCTTCAACATGCTCAAGACTCACTACCGCCACCCGCTCGACTGGACGCTGGAAGGCATGGCCGAAAGCAAAGCCGATCTCGACCGGCTTTATCTTGCCCTGCGCAATGTTGCCGATATCGAGGCTGAGGCCGATCACAGCGCGCCGGAGGCAGTGGAGGCCGCGCTGCTCGACGATCTTAATACGCCAAAGGCTATCGCCGAGCTGTATGCAGTCGCCGGTGATCTCAACAAGACACGTTCGGTTGCCGCCAAGTCGGCCTTGCTGGCATCGGGTGAAGCACTCGGGATTTTTAATTTTCCATCTAACGAGTGGTTTCAGGGCGAGGCGTCGGATAATGTCGATGAGCTTGTCGCGGCACGCCTCGAAGCGCGCTCAAAACGGAATTTTGCCGAGGCCGACCGCATCCGCGACGAGCTCGTCGCGGCGGGAATTATCCTCGAGGACAAGCCCGACGGCACTACAGACTGGCGGCGGGCGTGATGGGCGAGAGGGTCTGGATTTACGATACCACGCTGCGCGACGGCGGCCAGACCCAGGGCGTTGATTTTGGCAGCCCCGACAAGGTGGCGATTGCGCGCGAGCTTGATGCGCTCGGCGCCGATTACATAGAGGCCGGCTGGCCCGGCGCCAATCCCACCGACGACGCAATTTTTTCTTCGCCGCCCAAGCTTTCTCACGCCAGGCTCGCCACCTTCGGCATGACCCGCCGCATGGGCCGCAGCGCCGCCAACGATCCAGGACTTGCCGCCGTGGTCAATGCCGGTGCGCCCGTCACTTGTCTCGTCGCTAAGGCCTGGGACTTTCACGTTACCACTGCGCTCGGCACGGAACTCGACGAGAATCTTGACATGATCGCCGATTCCATCGCCTATGCAGCGACCCGCGCCGAGGAGGTCTTGCTCGATGCAGAGCATTTCTTCGATGGCTATCGCGCCAATCCGGACTATGCGCTGGCCTGCCTTAAGGCCGGATTCAAGGCCGGCGCGCGCTGGATCGTGCTTTGCGATACCAATGGTGGCCGGCTGCCCCATGAGATCGCAGAGGTTGTCACCGCGGTCGCGGAGGCCATCCCCGGTAATCGTCTCGGCATCCATTGCCACAACGACAGCGGTACCGCCATAGCGTCCAGCTTGGCTGCGGTGCGGGCGGGCGTGCGTCAGGTTCAGGGCACGTTGAACGGTCTCGGTGAGCGCTGCGGCAATGCGGACCTCACCGCAGTTATCCCCAATCTCATGCTCAAGATGGGCTTTGAGACAAGCATCGATGCCGCCGGCCTTGAGCGGTTGACCCATGTCTCTCACATACTCGACGAGCGCCTGAATCGGGCCAGTGACCCGATGCAACCCTATGTCGGGGTTTCGGCCTTCGCCCATAAGGGCGGCCTGCATGTCTCTGCCGTCGCCAAGAATCCGACAACCTATGAACACATCGCACCGGAGCTGGTCGGCAACCGTCGCCAGGTCGTCGTCTCGGACCAGGCGGGGCGGTCGAACATCCTGCATCGCTTTGAGGAGTTGGGTATCGAGATCGATGCCAAGTCGCCAAAACTCGGCCGGCTCATGGAACTGGTTAAGGAGCGCGAGGCGCAAGGCTTTGCCTATGACGGCGCGACGGCGAGCTTCGAGTTGCTGGCGCGACGCACGATCGGCACTGTGCCGGAGTTCTTCGACCTAACCAGCTTCCGTGTCATCGACGAGCAGCACATCGACGGCAGCGGCCAGCGCGTCACGCTCTCGGAAGCAACCATGAAGGTGGTTGTCAACGACGAGCAAATCATGACTGTGGCCGAGGGCAACGGCCCGGTCGATGCCTTGGCGAACGGCTTGACCAAGGTGCTGAGTGGCGTCTTTCCCGCGCTCTCCGACATGCGGTTGGTCGATTACAAGGTGCGCATCCTGACGCCGGAAGCGGGCACCGCCGCCGTCACCCGCGTCATGATTGAGAGCGAAGGCGCCGAGGGTGCACGTTGGGCAACGGTGGGCGTGTCGCCCAATGTTATTGCTGCGTCCTATGATGCGCTCAAGGACGCCATCACCTATCGCCTCCTGGGCAGCCATGGCGGGCACGGACCGTAGCCGGCAACTACCCGTGGCCGCGGCACCGGCGGTGATTCTTGTGGCCCCGCAGCTTGGCGAGAACATCGGCTCCGCGGTGCGTGCCATGCTCAACTTCGGCCTTACCGACCTACGCCTAGTGGCGCCGCGCGATGGCTGGCCTAACGAGGCCGCGCGCGCCAATGCCTCTGGCGCCGACACGGTCATAGACGATGCGCGGGTCTACGGTGATGTCGAAAGCGCTCTTGCCGACCTCACCTTTGTCGTGGCCGCGACTGCGCGCCCTCGGGACATGCGGGCCTTGGTCCTGACCCCGGCGACGGCCGCGACCCGTCTGCGCACAGCGGCTGCGGCCGGGGAGCGCTGCGGCATGATGCTGGGGCGTGAAAGCACCGGCCTCGACAACGATTCGGTAGTGTTGGCGGATGCCGTCGTGACCGTTCCCACCAATCCCGGTTTTGCATCCCTGAATCTGGCCATGACAGTACTTCTGCTGGCGCATCAATGGTTCGTGGCAGCCGACGATACGCCCGCGGAAGATCTGTCCGACAGAGCCTCGCGGGCTGCCAGCAAGACCGAGTTGCAGGGCCTGTTCGAGCACCTGGAAAGCGAGCTCGACGCCTGTGGTTTTTTGCGCGTGGCGGAGAAGCGTCCGAGCATGGTGCGCAACCTGCGCAACATTTTCCAACGCGCACGGCTCAGCGAACAGGAAGTGCGCACCTTGCGCGGCGTAATCGCTGGTCTGGTGGAACGGGGTAGGCGCCACCACGATTAGGACAGATATTCCTCTGAATTAGTGCTGTTTAACTGGTTTCGGTGGAATATATCCATTGTTGGGGTGGGAAGATAAATGCCACACTATGGATTCACCAAACATGATTTTTTGGTTTTGCGATTACTCGGAACGAGGTACGACGCCGATGAACTTCATCCAACTAGTGGATTTTGAAGTGTGCGTTGCGGTGGGTCCGGCCACCATCTCAGGAGGTGCGCTCAGGCTGCTCCCGACGTGCAGTCGGGGCATGCGCTTCCGGTGTCTGGTGGACCTCATCCGCCGTCTGTACAATAGCGATGTCCTCAGCCGCATGGGTGGCGAGGAGTTTGGGGTGATTCTCCCGGGTACCGGTCAGGCCACTGCAAAGCCGTTGATGCAGATGGTTCTCAGAGAGCTTTCAGCCATGCTTTGCCCCAGTTCCGACGGTAATTCACCGCCACGTTCAATTGCGGAGTGTCGGACAGCAGCTGCAACGGCTTGCCTAAAGAGCTGAGAGTGAACATCAACCAGGCACTATACACCACCAAGTACGAAGGGCGCAACTAAGTGGTGTGCGCCAACTGATCCACCTCTATTTCAATTGTTGGCAACTTTCCGTAACGTCTTGGGTATGTCCGATCTCACCGAAGCCTTTGGCCTGGCGCTGGGCCTAGTCATCTCCCTGGATGCGGCGTTGCTGGAGATAGTCTGCCGCTCGCTGGCGATCAGTCTCGCCGCCGTCGTGCTGGCCTCGGCGATAGGCCTGCCGCTCGGCGCCGCCATCGCCGTCTGGCGCTTTCCCGGGCGCAGCGCCGTCGTGGTGATGCTGAATGCGCTGATGGCGCTGCCGCCGGTCTTTGTCGGTCTCATGCTTTACGTGATTCTGTCACGCGCGGGTCCACTCGGCTTTCTCGGTCTCCTGTTCACGCCAACGGCGATGATCCTGGCCCAGTGCGTGCTGGTGCTGCCTATCGTCGCGGCGCTCTCGCATCGCATGCTGCGCGACCTTTACCAAAGCTATCGGGAACAGCTCTGTTCGCTCGGTGCTAGCCTGCTGCAAGTGGCGGTGACGCTGCTCTGGGATGCGCGTGCGAGCTTGGTAACCGTGGTCATGGCGGGCTTTGGGCGCGCCATCGCCGAGGTTGGTGCGGTGCTCATCGTTGGTGGAAATATCGCCCATGCGACCCGCGTCATGACCACCACAATCGCGCTCGAGACTAGCAAGGGAAACCTGGCGCTGGCGCTGGCGCTCGGTATGGTGCTGGTGCTAGTGGCGATCGGGGTCAGTGCCATGGCAGCCATACTGGCTGGCGCCGCGCCCCCGCGCCCCCGCGCGCTCCGCTGGGGCTAGGCATGGCGATTCTGCCTTTGGAGCTGAGCGAAGTTAGCCTACACGCTGACGGCAGGGCCTTGCTCGATGCCATATCCCTGCGCATCGAGGCCGGGCCAAAAACCATCATCCTCGGGGCCAACGGGGCGGGCAAGAGTCTGCTGCTGCGCGTTTGCCATGGCCTTCTCTCGCCGCGCCGGGGCGGTGTGCAATGGCAGGGCCCGGACGCTGCCGATCAACGCAGGCGGCAGGCCATGGTATTCCAGGATCCGGTCATGCTGCGGCGCTCGATCTATGCCAATGTCGCCTACGGGCTTGCCATCCACCGCGTGCCGCGGTCCGAGCGCGGGCGGCGCATCGCCGAAGTTCTGGCGCGCACGGGCCTTGCCGACTTCGCCATGCGAGCTGCCCCCACACTCTCTGGCGGCGAGCAGCAGCGCCTTGCCCTGGCTAGGGTTTGGGCCCTGCAGCCCGAAGTTTTGTTCCTTGATGAGCCGACAGCGAGCCTTGACCCGGGCGCAACAGCGGCCGTGGAAGCCATCGTAGAGGACATGCACGCGCAAGGCTGCAAGCTGGTGATGACGACGCACGATATGGGCCAGGCGAGGCGTCTGGCGGACGAGGTGATATTCCTGCATCAAGGCCGGGTGGACGAGCGTGCCGCGGCCGCGGACTTCTTTGCTAACCCGCAAAGCGAGACGGCGAATGCATTCTTAGAGGGCAAGCTTTTATGGTGATGCGACTGTTTGCGGTTGTACTGTTACTGTCGTCGGGAGCGGCGGCCGAGACGATCACGCTGGCCTCGACCACATCTACCGAGAACTCGGGTCTTTTCGCTTACCTGCTGCCGCAGTTCGAACGCGACACCGGGATTGCCGTGCAGGTGATCGCGGTTGGCACCGGCCAGGCCATTCGCCTGGCGCGCAACGGTGATGCCGACGTGGTACTGGTGCATCACCGGGCCTCGGAGGAAGCCCTGGTGGTAGACGGCCACGGCCTCGCGCGCCATGACGTGATGGCCAACGATTTCGTCATCGTGGGTCCCGCTGACGACCCAGCGGAAATCGGGGCGGCGGATACCGCTGCGGACGCCTTCGCGCGTATCGCCGGCACAGCGGTGCCCTTCGCCTCGCGCGGCGACGACAGTGGTACCCACATGGCCGAGCGCGCCGTCTGGCAGGAGGCAGCTATCGATCCGTTACCGGCCAGCGGCGGCTGGTATCGCGAGCTTGGCGCCGGTATGGGCGCGACCCTCAATACTGCCGCAGCCATGGCCGCGTACACGTTTTCGGACCGCGCCACCTGGGCGACATTCGCCAACAAGGTCTCGCTGGAGTTGCTCTTCGAGGGCGATGCTGCGCTGGTGAACGCTTACGGCGTTATCGCCATCAATCCGGCACGCCATCCGCACGTCAATGCCGCCGCTGCCCGAGCCTTTGTCGACTGGCTGCTCTCGCCGGTCGGGCAGGGAGCCATCGCCGGTTTCGAGGTCAATGGCGAGCAGCTGTTTTTCCCGGCCTATCTGGCGGCGACGGATTGACATCGGGCCCCTGCGCTGTATAGGAAGAGCCCAGATTTCCGAGGCGGTCGCGCACGCGTGCCGCCCGTTACTTACCACGGCTAGAGCATGAGCAGGCGGAACGCATCGAAGTACAAGCTGGACCGGCGCCTCGGCGTCAATCTCTGGGGCCGGGCCAAGAGCCCTGTGAACCTGCGCGAATATCCCCCGGGCGAGCACGGCCAGCGCCGCCGCAAGGTGTCGGATTACGGCACCCAGCTCAAGGCGAAGCAGAAGCTGCGCGGCTATTACGGCGAGATCACCGAAAAGCAATTCCGCCGCATTTACCGCGAGGCGGTGCGCCTGCGCGGTGACACCGGCGAGAATATGGTCGGCTTGCTCGAGCGTCGCCTTGACATGGTGGCCTACCGTATGCTCTTCGCGCCGACCATCTTCGCCGCGCGACAAATCGTCAACCACGGCCATCTTCACGTCAACGGCCGCCGGGTGAACATTCCGAGCTATTGCGTGAGCGAGGGCGACGTCATTGAGGTGCGCCAGAAGTCGCGCCAGCACCCGCTGATCCTCGAGACCGTGCAGCAGCCCGACCGCGAGCTGCCCGACTATGTCGAGGTCGATCACGATAAGCTCAAAGGCACCTTCCTGCGCCAACCCCTCTTCGCCGAGATCCCCTACCCGGTGCAAATGCAACCGAACCTGGTAATCGAGTACTACTCGCGTTAAGCCAAGCGGGAGTTCGGAGTTGCGCGGGCCGCCCAGTTGGGCGGCCTTTATGCGTTTTGGGGGTATCTGTTGCTGCGTTTAATGCGTGGCGTATTGTGTCACCCCGGTTTGTGATAATCAGGAATGTGAAATCATGCCCGCTAAGCACCCAAGGAATGTTGTTCTGACAGATCACTGCCAAGCGTTTGTCGAAGAGCTGGTGACAACTGACCGGTAACGGAATGCTAGTGAGGTCATGCGTGACGGTCTGCGGGCTTTTGAGGTTTGCAAAGCGCCAGAGGATGTAGCATTGGAACCGCTGCAAAAGGGCATTGCGCATTCACTAGATCAGTTTCGATCGCGGTGAGGTCGCCAAAGGCATTACCAAGGAAATATTTGAGTGCGCCTTTCGGAGGGCGCTAAAGCGTGTATACGGGTAACTACTCTGCCGACACCGTCTCTGCCTGTGCCCGCTGGCGCCTCGGCTCTGTCGGCAGGCACGTGGCGATGAGGGCGGCCATCAGGGCGAAGGCGATCATGGCGGGGAACAGGGCGTCGAGGCGGCCGGTTAGGCGGTAGACCAGCGGTACTAGGGCGACGCCGAGAGACGAGGCACCCAAGGTAATGACGAACTTGGCGCCGTAGACGCGGCCACGCCATTCGGGTGGGGTGTGGCGGGCGAGCAGAGCGTTCTCGGCCGGCTGGCCGGCGACGTTGAGGCTGATCATCATGGCGGCGGCGGGGATCAGGGCTGGATGGATCAACACGAAAGCGGCTGCCAGGAACGGGATTTGCAGGAATTGGGCACAGATGTAGATGCTGCGCAGGCGGAAGTGGTCGGCCATCTCGCCGCCAATCACCTGGGCTATGGCGCTGGCCAGATAGACCGCCGTCACGGCGCCGCCGACACCCAATACGCTGTCACCGAACATGCCGGGTAGGCGCTGGTCGAACAGCTTGGGCAGGGCAAACGACGTGATTTGGTAGATCATGCCCGTGCACATCACGGTCAAGGAGAGGACGATGAAGACGCGTTTGCGTTCGCCCGGTGCGTTGGCGTTTGGCCGGGGGGTTGGCTCCGGCAGGCGCGGGCCGAAAACGTCGCGACGCCAAGCGATGATGAAGATGGCACCTGCAAGAATGCAGGCCGCGCCTGGTACGACGAAAGCGGCACGCCAACTGATCAGGCTCGCCAAGGCGCCAGCAACCAGCGCTGCGGCGGCGGTTCCGGCACTGCCGAAAACGCCGTTTATACCAAAGGCGCGGCCCCGATTGGGCGCGTGGTGCACCAGCCAGGGAATACCGACGGGATGGAAAATAGCCGCAAACAGCCCGACTAATGTCAATGCGGCGCCCAGCGTCAGCGGCCCCCGGGCCAGGCCGCAAAGCATCAGCGATGCGCCAAGCCCGACCAGATAGACCGCCAGCATGCCGGCCTCGGACCAGCGGTCACCGAGCCAACCGGCGGGAAGTGCACCCAAGCCAAACATTATCATCATCGGGATAGACAGCGCGAGCAGTTCGTCATAGCCCATGCCCCACTCGTCCTCGAGCACCAGCACCACGGTGGCATAAAGGAGCACCGAGAGATGGGCGAAGGCGTGGGCGACGCCGGCAAAGCCGGAGACGACATAAGGGCGTGACTGAGGCACAAGGCTTTCTATCAGCCCACCCGGTACTTCTCCACCACGTCGCGGTTGATCTCGATGCCGAGTCCAGGGCCGTCTGGTACGGTCAGGTGGCCACCTATGCAAGCGATAGGCGTGACCAGCAGGTCGCTGCGTAGCGCGTTGGTGCCGCAATCGTATTCCAACATAACCGGATGCGGGATGCGGTCGGTGTGCGGCGAGGGTGACAAGGCGGCGAGGAAATGCACGGCCGCGGCCAAACCCACACCGCCGCCCCAGACGTGCAGTGAGAGCCGCAGGTTGGCAAGCCGGATCATTTGCCAGATGGCGCGTGTCTCATCAAGCCCTCCGCACAGGGTTATGTCAGGTTGCAAGATATCGGCGCAGCGCTCGTCAATGAGGCGCTTGAAGTCCCAAGCTGTATAAAGCGCCTCGCCGGCGGCGATCGCCATGGGCGCCCGTGCGCGTAGTTCTGTATAGCCGGCAAAGTCGGTCGGCGGCAGCGGCTCCTCGTAGAAATGGATGTTGTAATCGGCGATCCGCCGCATGCTCTCCAGCGCCTCGTCCACTGTGTAGTTACCATTAGCATCGACCATTAACAATATGTCCGGACCGAGCACTTCCCGCCCCATCGCTACGCGCTCGACATCGTTGCCCGGGGAATGGCCGATCTTTATTTTGACGGCAGGGAAATGGTCGTCACGGAATCCGAGCATCTGGTCGCCGAGCTGATAGGCGGGATTGGCTGCAAAATAGCCGCTCGAGGCATAGGCCGGAACGCGCTCGATACTTTGCCCACCGAGTAACTTGCATAACGGTAGGTTGTACAGTTTGCCCATGGCATCATACAGCGCCATGTTGATGCCGCCTAGCGTCGACGTGATAGTATTTTGGATTCCCAAATGGTAACGTTGATTGTAAAAATAGTGTACGATCTGTTCGCGATCAAATATCTCACGACCAAGAAAATAAGGGCGCACCACATCGAGCGAAGAAGCAACCATGGGACAGGGACCCCAAGATTCTCCTATGCCTGTGATGCCAGTATCTGTCTCGATCTCTATCAGGGTCATGTTGCGCACAGGCGTCATGCCTCGCGCCATGCCATAGGCGTTGTCGATGCCGAGATGGTGCTCGAGTCCGATTGCTGTGATGTTTGTTATTCTTGTCATGCGATGGGGGCTCCGATCAGGTGGCGGCGAAGCACAGCCGCACATAGTCGACATGCCAGGTGCCGTCGGCGTCCCGCAGTTGCGGTGCAAGCGCGCCTTCGATCTCGTCGATCAGCTCGCGGCGCTCACTCCGGGATAACAGGTTGAGGAAGGTCGAGGCAAGTCCTTCAAGCCAATCGCCGAGACGGCCTGGAATCGGCGTAGGCCGCGGTATCAGGGCTATACGCTGGCCCACCGCCGCAGCCAGCCAGGACGCGATCTCGGTGCCGCGCTCGGCCACAAAACGGGCATAGCGATCCGCATCCCAGGTCTGGATCGATCGTGCCATGTGCCCTATGGTTTGGGAGCGGGTCGCCAGGCCGCCGTTCTGCCTCGCCGAGGCCAGAACGGCCGCGTTGCCACGGTATAGATCAGAACTTTCCTGCGGTTCGGCATTGTCGTTTCCTCCCCGATAAAATGGTGTTATTGCGGCGAGTATATCAGTCGAAGCTCGCTCCCGCGAGCAACGCCCGCTTGACCTAGTGCGCCATCCAGCCAATGGTGCGGTCGGCCGAATGGAAGGGGATGACCTGCACCGATGAAATTCACCGGAACCGATACCTACATTGCCACCGAGGATCTGATGGTGGCGGTAAATGCCGCGATCACGCTAGAGCGTCCGCTGCTGGTCAAGGGCGAGCCTGGTACGGGCAAGACCATGCTGGCCGAGGAGGTGGCGCGAGCACTCGATAGGAACATCATCCCCTGGTACATCAAATCGACCACGACAGCTCAGCAGGGGCTATACGAATACGATGCGGTGGCGCGGCTGCGCGATGGTCAGCTCGGCGACGACCGGGTCAAGGACATCAGCAACTACATCGAACGCGGCAAGCTGTGGGACGCCTTCGAGGCTGAAGATGTCCCGGTGTTGCTGATCGACGAGATCGACAAGGCGGATATCGA
>Ga0187833_10001925_pt1 | contig 22981 bp, 19 predicted proteins | sample ETNtaG_37_FD_167968 | JGI IMG/M metagenome (GOLD analysis project Ga0187833, IMG submission 167968) | Marine microbial and viral communities from oxygen minimum zone, Eastern Pacific Ocean - ETNP2014_SV_400_PacBio MetaG (Illumina Assembly) | ecosystem: Environmental > Aquatic > Marine > Hypoxic...
CCAGTCCGTATTTCCCTTCGATGGCGATGGTTCCAAGTTTATTGATCTTTTTACTCACCCTCAATGCTGCAGTAACAATATCTAGGTCAAATTCTGTGAATGGATTATCAAAATAGCGTTGGGTATAACTTACAAACCCAGTCGCCCACAAACGCCGTTGCAGCGGATATGAAGTAAGAATGCGCTGTTCACGGTCCGTAAAACTACAAGAAGCTGTTTGGTCAGAAGAAATATCCCTATCAATATAATGACGGATATAATAGCTGTCTAAATGGCGAAGTGAATATTCCATTTTGCGATAGGATCCCCACCGATAGGTTGCTTTCAGGTTACCGCTCCAATACCGGCGGTTCTCATTTTGAGAATAATTTGATACATTACCCTTAGCATAAAACTGAAATTGCTTTTTCCTGTCCGCAAGTTGGATTTTTTTCAGTCCGCTCAATGAAAATCGGGCGTAATGGGAATCGAATGTGTCCACTCCGCCCATGATACTTTCATCTAAAGCAGCATCAGATTTCTCAATGCCAGATAATCGTAATACATTATTATCGTAGCCATTCGTCAGTCCCACCGTCCATTTTATGGGTGAATTTAAATAATTCATCCAATTTTGTCCCCAAAGAAATGACGTAAGAATTATGATAAGTATTTTCATTTATACTCCTGAAAACGGGTCAGAACGGTACGGTCCTTTTCCACCAATTCAATGGAAATGACCTGATTTCCTTTTGGGATATCGATCTCGCAGGTTCGCCATTTCCCAGGAACTTTATCCGTCATGTGTTTAAGTGTCGCTTCTGATGACTGCTCTGTGGATATAAAATACGTTCCTAATACTTTACTTTCACTTTTAACTCGAATGCGGTAGCTCTCCTCTTCACCCATATGAGATTCAAATATCAATCGTGATAAAATGCGTAATTTTTTCGGCCCATTCACTGCAACTTGTAATGGACGGCCATTATTTAATTCAAAATAAGAGACTTCTTTTCCATCTACGACAACCTTGCGATTGGACTGAAAAACCATAGGCTGTAGTTCACGTTTACCTTTTTTCGCTGTTTCAAAATCTTTCTTTATGACGCGCAATAATACAGGATATTTATGATCCCCTTGAGCAGAAAACGTCATTGAATGATCTCCTTCACCGATATTGATAAAATAATTCCCTGAATATGTATAATAATGGCTGGGATGCTGAACGGAGCGAATGCTTTTTTGAATTTTATACTTATGATTAATGTTTATTGGATTTTCATCATCCACAGTAATTTGATAAGAAAACACCTGACTTTTTTTTGATTTTTTTGGTGATGGATAACGAGCGATAAGTTCAATCCGTGCCGGACCATGAACCTGGTATACCACTGCTTCTTTTTTCACGACAGTATATAATCGCCGCTTCCCAGCAATTTTTAGAATTTCCTTTTCCTCCCCGCCTACCGTGGGTTTCAGCAATTCTGCGGAAAGAAAGGAATAACTAATTAATATTAAAAATGTTATTCTATAAAACACTATCCGGCTCATGCTCCATCATGCGTTGTTTTATTTGTTGATGGCTTTTCCAACCTACGCCAAATACCATCACCGCCACGACCAAAAGACACATAAATGTAACGTTTAAATTATATTTTTGAATGGCGTACAGTGAACCCGAACCAATTTCTGGGATTGGAATCGGCGCAAAAGGCATACCCAAGCTTTCAGTCAATTTTTGAATATTCAAGACGTGAATTAGAGGAATATTCTTTTTTACAAATTTGACAACCGTTCCTTCAATACCTCCCTTGCGTGAAATGGATTCAATGTCGTTTCGATACACAACCCCCGGCGGCAATAATTTCAAATTAAAACTGGTCCCTAAACTAGCCACACCGCCACCTACATTTACCACTGTTTTATAATTCACATTACTAAAATGGTTCATTCGTTGTTGAATATTGTCTTTTAAACTTTTTCCTGTAATAATGGGAAGATCATGTTTTGCAATGTTATTTCGAATCAATTCCCGTCCTTTTGGACTTAATAAGCGTCCCTGGTCATTTCGTCCACCGATTGATGCAGCAATGGATCGTTCAGAAATGAATCCATTTTCAAATAATAATTTCTCCATATCCAACCAGGTCATGTCCGGATCATTGGCTCCCCATTGGGATGCACCTATAGAAGTGATCACTACAGGATGAATATTCATGGCATCACAGGCTATAAGCGTGGCCATATTGGCTCCGGGCATGGAACCGGTGAGCATGACAGCGATTGTATCACCTGACTGCAATCCGGCTTGATTCAAAAGTTCTACCATGGCAGCGGAAAAATTGGGATCTAATGTAGTCAATTTGGCATCAAGATCACCTTCATCCGTGGTGGTTAAGCTGAATTGTGAACCGACCAATCCCGTTTCGTTTGGATCATTCTCAACGTCTAAAAATACACCCTTTTCCAAACGGATTTCTTTCAACATTTCCATGGCTTTTGCCATGTGCTCGGCAGCTTGTACTTTTGTTTCGTACGTTTCAGAAATGATTTCCACACGTGAAAAGAAAGCAATCGCAAAAATGATAACAGCCACCATAGCCATCATTACCAATGTAGATGTTTTTTGAATGACCGGAATAAATGGTTTAGAATGCTGTTGATCAGACATCCAACTGACCTCCCGACAATAACATAACCAAAAGCTTTACTAAAACAGCAGTTATCAATATAACAGATAGCGTTCGGGGGACTCCCTGTCTGTCCATCCAACTGGCGATAAGTCCGGGAATTATATTTCCAATCACCGCATAGGAAAATGTATCTATCGGTGAAAAAATCAGATTTCGCGATATATAACCGGCTATAAATCCCAACAGCAAAGTCAGGACTAAACGACGCTTGCCGTAAATGAACATGTAATTGCTCAAAAATTTTACTATACCAATGACGATAACTGCCGCAAGAAAAGTCATCAATACTTGGTCAGGCTGGTGCAGATATAGAGCAATATAACCGGGAACGATGACACCTCCGGCAGTAACGCCTAATGTTTCAGACAGGATTAAACTGAAGGCAATCCCTAGACCGATAGTAATCTCAACCATTTGCACGATACTCCATCAATTTATCGATCAACTCCTGTCCAAACCCTACTTGGTTTCCCATAGCAAATAAAAGAGAATCTTTGGGTAAGGATTCTAATTGTTTTATCGTCTTACTCATTGATTCTGATTCTTCAATCACTTTTGAACTCGTTTGAGGCGAATGATATTCCACATGCTTCACCATTGAATTCACTTTTTGACCACGCACAATGGATCGATCCGGTTTAATATCCTCATAAATCAATTGGAGTAATTGTCGCGTGCGGCTTCGCCGATCCTCACGTGAATTGAGATAAATACACGTTTCACCTTCCACAGGATAGCGCCGTTCCACAAAATTCCAGATCTGCAAGGTGGAAACAGGATCATTGGCTGCCATAGAATTGATAAATAAAATAGGTCCATTTCCGAAATCAAGTTTTTGAACTACCAACGCACCTAAGTCCGGTTTAACCTTTTTCATACCTTCCAAGGCAATCTTCTTATCAACTCCTGCCTCAACACAAACATCCAATGCAACTGCGACATTTTGAGGATGTTCGAGATAAGTAAAATCTTTCATATCTTCTTCCAAAACTGTGAATTCATCTGATGCATTTAGATCTGTATTTCGAGATTTTGCAATCGATGCAATAGTTTCAACCATATCATTTTCACCCACAATCATTTTACCGTTAAAGGGAATCGTATTTGCTAGAGAAAGCCGTACATCATCCAACGTTGGACCCATTTCTTCCAAATGATCCGGACGGGCATTGGTGATAACGCCAATATGGGATTTAACCATTTGCTGTTCGGATATCCATTGATATTGGGGTTGGACAGCCATGCACTCCATCACAACTGCATCTGGCTTTTCCTGTGCAAAAAAGCGTATTAATCGAACTTGTTCACCAATGGATGCGGATCGTAAACGATGAATAATGCGATCTTTACCCTGTGAATCAATAACTCGAGGGGCAGTACCGGTTGTTTTGGCAAAAGTCCGTAATCCTCCTGCACGCAATCCCGCAGCTATTAAGCGAGTAACACTGGATTTACCCCTGGTACCATTAACATGAATACGCAACGGTATTGCAGCTAGGTTTTGCTGATGCTGCCAAAATTCGAACAATCCTATGATTATTAAAATGAGCGCTGTGAAACTCAATATGTAAATAGGAACAAAAGGCATAAATATTCATTCCGATAATTAATAACCCATTATTGACTGCACTATTCCAATCATATCTAGAATATTTATAATCTCATCCTGGTTCATATCTGCCAGATAGGGGTTCAAATTAGAAGTTTCCTGATTTAAAATATAGTCCACAAGTATCAACACATCAGACACATCCAAATCGCCATCCTGATTCACATCACCACGCATACGAATATCCGACCCCCTGGTCGTAATGAGAATTGCCGTTTCATCATCAAGAGGCATGGCTGCCGTAGGATATTGATTATTGAATGTGTATTGCAGCCCGCGCTGGGCTGTCACATCCTCTATACCCACAGTGCAATAGGCGCCGTGAACCTGTCCCCAGCCGTAACTACCTGATGAAGTATTATTAAACGTTTGATACTGAATTAAGATTTCACCATCACCAGTAGGTGTAAAATAATGTTGAGGATCTTTAAGTACTATCTGAAAAGTCTCAGAACTATTATTATCAAATGTTCTTACTCTTGACCATTGGATAATAAATTGATGATTATTTACATCATGGTAGGAATATATACGTCCGTTAGATTGTGTCGTTAAATCATCCCAAAATGCGGCAATCATAGGTGATGGGCCACCCGGCCCCGGGATGGGATAATTTCTAAAAGATTCTATAGATGTTTGCCCCATGGAAATCCATCCATTTGAACAAATCGTAATTTGACTATAGACCTGACCATACATTCTAAAACCAAACGGCAAGGAAATAGTTGTTACATCGTCACCATTGTCACCATAATCAGATATAGGTAATTGATTTCCGTTTCCTCCGTAACGATCATCAATTTCAATCCAGTTATAAAAAGGAGCATTGGCATAGATTTGATCACCACTATCATAAATATAGTAACCATGTTCATCCGGGCCTAATGGATCTGTTACAGAAACAGTTCCAATCTGAAGGGTAAATGTTCTTAACAATTCAAATCCATCATCCCCAGTAATTGTTAGAAATAAATGGGCAATAGTTCCGGGGATTATACCTTCATTCGCTGTAACAGTAAAATGATCAACACTGCTCCTTGTTTGTTCGGATAAAATAGTTCCCCATACCCCACTATCATCAATGATATCTAATGCTGACATATTTGTATTTAACTCAGCCGACACATTCATTGCATTTACAGATCCGGAGTTTAATAAGGTAAATTGAAGATCAGCTGTTTCACCTGGATCTAAAACGCCATCACCTGCGCCAATTACATTCACACTAACAACTTCAAGAAATGAGCCAGCAGTGTTGTATATGAGCATTCCTTCCCAAGAATTACTGCTATCATCATTTAAAGTCAATCTTAATTCAACGACTTGACCTTCAATAATATTACTATTTAACTCTATAACGAATTGATCTGATGGAATAAGTGTTTGATTAGAATCAAGATTACCGTAAGAAATTGTACCCATATTTACAGTTATATTGCTGCTATGAGCTGTTAAAGTTCCGGTTAATCCGTCAACAGAAGATGTACCATAATTATGTATCGGGATTGTGAGCTCAATAATTTCACTGCCATTTAAAATACCATCACCATTACCATTTGAAGGCGCATTTCCGTCATCGTCAATAACCACTTGACCAGCAAGAATATTGACATTGGTTGTTGCATCATTAATTATTACCGTTCCTTGATGAGGGAAATAATTTTTAGCTGTTACTGTTACAGACATATTTCCAGCAGCAAAAGAATTAATTGGCAAAGTTACGTTTCCAGAAGCATCGGTATATCCTGATTCAAACACTTCATCACTACCTTTTAAAATTGTTACTGCAGCACCCTCCATATCATTTCCATCACTATCAGCCACATGTATATCAATAAAGTTTGTGCCGCGATCTATACTATTTTCATACGTCAACGTAAATGTTTGGGGTATTCCAGTCCACATGCGCAATGCAGGGTCACCCATAAGATTATTCCAATGAGTAAAAATATTGACAAAATTATTTGGGTTAGAAGGGTATGTTTGATACAAGTGCAATGTACCTCTTACCAAGGCAGCAGATGGTGTTTCCAAGCCATCGGCGAAAATACCGTAATAAAAGCCCAAATCTACAGCGTTGTTGAACATTGTATGTGTACCTAGTGTTGCCGTACCGATAGCAGCAACACCACCTTTTGGCTGCGAGGGGGTTCCCGCTCTAATGAATGTTTCGCTTATGGATGTACCAGATGCAAATGAGCCTGTTCCGCATGTGATCACAGTAGCAACACACAGTTTAAAACCGTTGCTCAATCCGCTTACATGACCATTGTTGAAACCACTAATACCCCAATATCCACGATAATTAAAGAAGGTTAAACCATCGTTCAGGTTATTCACCATTTGATTGGGAAAAGAACCGCTGTATACAGTTCTCACATCATTGTAATCACCTAACTCTTCCAGGTAATGACGTATTACTTCCTTGGTAATGACACATGAGATTCCTGATGAAGATGGATCTCCCACCATGCAGGCACGAGTAAACCAATTCTCACCCATATAAGGATTGGTCTCATATTGTATGGTCTTGTTAACAATCGTCGCTAATTCTGTTGGACTGCTGAACGAAAGCCTACCCAGCAAGACTTCTGGAAACAGATCTGTACCATCCAACTGGCTGTAAGGAAAATCGCCTTCACCATTATAACTGCTCCAGTTATCAAAGAATGTTGGAATGGAGTAGGATCCTGAAGCATCCCCAACTAAAGCTACATATTCCGGTGGATTGTTCCAGGTTTGATATGCATTCTGAATATAATTCTTAATGGCAGATGCAGATGAACCGGTCGTATTGGTAGAGGTCACATTTACAACAAAACCTGATTTATGACGCCAGTTTACTAAATTATTTACAGAGGACATAATGCTGGAAGAATTACTTGGAAGGATATAGAGAATGGACGGCTTTTGATATTCTTCATCACTCATGAAACGATCATAATTCACTACAATGGATCGATACAATTGTTCAAAAGTCCGTGAGCGCCTTGCAGGACGGTGGGATTCATTCTCTATCGTCCCCGTTTCTACCAATTCGATCTCTGCTGAACGAATGACCTCTAACCTCTGTTGAAGAGGATGATATCGGAAAGGTGTAAATGAAACGGTTACTAGTTCCAGGTCACGAAATATAGCTGGATCCGAGACAACTGCCAGTTTTTTAGGATAAGGTGTCACATCAGTATATGTACCTATGTTCCGTTTGAAACTTACCACTTCATCCGTTGTGACATTGTCCCATGTCTGTAAAGGAAGTATATTTACATCATCTACAAATTCAGATTCAACCACACGAACTTGAGCCTGGTACGTTTTACCTGGTTCAACTGCATAAAATGTAGTTATTACAGGTAATTCAGGGTTTCCTACCAATGACGTCTTTCCTGCACCATCTATCTTTGGCCGTTTAAAATATTGCCCATTGATCTCAACATCTTCCAATTCATATTCGGGAATATTGAAGTGTAAAACGTGATCTCCCTGTAGTTGAGATTTCAACGCAAAACCTTGAACAACATCATTTTCTGCAGCTGCGTAGGTCATATTGATCAAACCGATCATGAGGGTCATTATGCGTAGATGCGATTGTTTCATATTCGTTTCCTGTTCATTCATAATAAGAGAAATTTATCAAACCAGAGTACTACCCAAGACTCACAGAATAACAGAGCCATTGTACTTACCACAAGATAAGGCGCAAAAGGTAATGGTCTATTGCGATCAAAACCATTGATTATTGAAATACTAATCCAAGCCAAAATTCCAAACAAAGCTGCTAAAAAAAGAGCGATCATCATAAACCACGGTCCCAGCCAGGCACCAAGAATCAAGCCCAATTGAATATCACCCCAACCCATACCCTGTCGTCGTGTGAAAAGATACGTTAAACCCATCATTGCTAATGGAATAAGCACACCTGCAAAGGCTCCCCAAAAAACCATTTGCCATACAAGTAAACCAGCAAAAACACTAATTACTATAATACATATACCTGTTATAATTAATGACAACGGTATCATCATTGTTTTATAATCAATCCAGGCTAAGGTAATTAATACTGAAGAAAACATGGCAGTCAGCCCCGCTTGTAAGGGTATAAAAATATAAAAACACACAGCCCAAACGCATCCATTGATAATTTCAACAAGGGGATATTGCCAGGAAATAGATGCATCGCACTCTGCACATTTTCCATTTTGAATAAAAAAGGAAACCAATGGAATATTTCGATACCATGGAATCGTTTTATTGCAATGGGGACAGTGAGATCTGGGACTCCAAATTGATTCTTCTCTGGGCAAGCGATAGATGAGTACATTTAAAAAACTGCCTACACAGGATCCAATAATAAATGTTGTAATGACGGGTAACCAGTCCATTATAATCCCTGTTGCAAGGCGGATCCCAAATAGAATACTGGCAAATAGGTTACAATGACCATAACAGCTATCACCAATCCGACCAATAAGATTAGTAGGGGTTCAATCAATGTAGTCATGCGTTCAACCAACGCATTTACCTGTTTGTAATAATAATTGGACGCATTATCCAATAGTGAATCCAGTTCACCAGTTTCTTCACCGGTGGCTGTTAATTGCAATAATATTGCAGGAAACCGTTCTGTTCGCCGCAAAGCTGTACTGATATTAAATCCGTCACGAATATATTCTGTTGCATCTTCTATAGCGTTTTCAAAAACACGGTTTTCAACAATCTTTTTCATAAGGTGCATGGATTCAATAATCGGCACACCTGCACCGATTAAAATGCCGGCAGTTTTTGAAAATTTATTCAATATAGATTGTTCTACCAATGCTCCAAACACAGGGCTGTTTAATTTAATTGTATCAATGACATACCCCCCGCGCCTTGTTTTTGAAATAATCCATATACCAAAAAAAACGCTAAAAATAGTAAACATTATTTTACCAAAATTGTAGCTTATCCATTCACTAATAGCCACCATCGCTTGAGTTGCAGCAGGTAGGTTTGCACCCAATTGAGCGTAAACTTCTGAAAATTTTGGAATAATCCAAATAAACATACTCGCCATCATGGCAAAGAGAAAAATAACCATAAATATGGGATAAGTCATTGCAGATCGAACTTTTCGGCGTACATCGTCCAGGTTTTCTAAATATGTAGCTAATTGGTCCATAATAACATTCAAGTTTCCACTGACTTCGCCTGCTTTAGTCAATGCTATATAGAGATTACTGAATACACCGGGATGTTTCTGCATAGATTCAGAAAGGGATAATCCCTTACGAATATTTTCACTCACGTTGACCAAAACTTTTTTAAAACGAGTATGTTTCTCTTCTGCTGCCAGTCCATGAATGGATCTTTCTAATGTTAATCCGGCTGAATACATTGTTGCTAACTGTCGTGTAAAAAATACCAAATTACTCAACGGTATACGGTTTTTCATTCGTTCAAACGAAAGGTTGATCTCATCAATGAAGGGACCAATAAAATCCCAACTCGTATCCACTTCCTGCAGATTAACAATAATCTGATTATTAGCAGCTAATTTCTGCATAGCTAAGTCGATGCTGTCAGCACGTAATTCACCTTCGCGGCGAGAACCGGCTTCATCTTTAATCAAATAAGAAAATACAGGCATTAAAGATCCTCAACAGTTGATCGTAGTACTTCTGCTATCGTCGTAACTCCAGCAAGTACTTTGCGAATACCACTATCCCGAAGTGTGGCCATTCCATCATTCATCACCTTTTGACGAATCACTCCTTCATTGGCATTGTCAAATACCAATCCGCGTATTTCCTTGGTCATAGTAATTAATTCAAAAATTCCCGTTCTCCCGTGATAACCTGTATTCCTACAATGACTACATCCTTTTCCTTTAAAGAGTTTATTGCCATTCAACTTTGTTTTTTCCAAGCCTACCATTTCCAGTTCTTCTTTTGTAGGTGTGTACGATTCTTTACAATTTTCACAGATTGTTCGAACCAAACGCTGGGCCATAACAAGATTCAAACAAGAACCAACTAAAAATGGTTTAACACCAATATCCAGCAAACGGGTAATGGTTGATGCGGCATCATTGGCGTGAACTGTGGAAAAAACAAGATGTCCCGTCAAGGAAAATTTTACTGCAATATCCGCCGTTTCTTCATCGCGAATTTCACCAATTAGCAATATATCCGGGTCTTGACGCAGGATAGAACGCAATGAAGCTGAAAAGGATAAACCTATATCATCGTGCGTTTGTACCTGGTTAACACCATCCAATTGATATTCCACAGGATCTTCTACCGTAGTAATATTTGTACCTTCGCCTTTAATCTCTTTTAGAGAAGCATATAAACTGGTGGATTTACCACTACCTGTTGGCCCGGACACCACAACCATACCATATGGTTGGGCAATTACACGCTTGAAGATGGTGTACATATCCTGTTCAAAACCCAAGCTTTTTAAGTTAAAAGCAAAACCGGTTTTATCAAGCAGTCGCATGACAACTTTTTCACCATATACAGTGGGCAGTATGGATACACGAACATCAATTTCACGGTTGGTTCCTTTTATGGTAAATCGACCATCTTGAGGTAATCGACGTTCGGCTATATTCAATTTGGACAAAATTTTAATACGAGTGACTAAACCACTTAAAGATGTTGTCGGTGGAGTCATAATCGTTTGTAAAACACCATCAATCCTGATGCGTACATTTACATTTTTCTTTTGCGGTTCAATATGGACATCTGTGGCTCTTTCCTTGATAGCTTCCTGAAGTATCAGGTTTACCAGTTTTACAATAGGTGCATCTTCTGCTGAAACTTTATCCGGTGAAAGGTCTACCTCTTCCGCATCATCTTCATCTCCGGAAATTACTTTGATATCTTCAAAGACTTCTTCCACCTCACCGGATTGACGAATTTTACCATAAATTTCATCCATAGCCCGCTGGAGTCCAGAGGAACCAGCAACCTGTACATTAGGAGTAAGTTTAGTGAGGCGTTTCAGGTTATCTATAGCGACCAGATCTTCCGGGTCTTCCATGGCCACCTGGATAGATGAATCGGATTTAGCCAATGCCAAAACATTATGCTCCCGTGCAAAATCTTCGGGAATAAGTTTGGCTACCTCCTGATCAGCGTTGAACAGGTTTTCTTCGTCGACCTTCTGATACCCAAGCTGCATTGCGTATACTGTTACTAAATCATCTTCTGTGATCGCACCGCTGTGCATCAATGCTGCTCCCAGTTTTTCACCGGATTTTGACTGTTCAGCCAAGGCACGATTGAGTTGCGATTCATCGATTTTTTTAAGATGAACCAGGATTTCACCAAGCTTAGAAAATTGTGGATTGAAATTAGCCAAAATCAGGGACCTTCTGGCGTTCTGACTAAAAGGATATCAATTGGATCACTGGTGATAGACTGAGGAATTAACAGTGTCGCAGTAATACTGGATGTGAAATCTTCATATTGAGGAGGGTCGGTTGTTCCAACTATCCACGCACATATACCAATATCATATTCAACAACCCAAGTAACCACTCCATCTTCATCCGTCGTACCTACATTGTTACTAATGGGTGCTGCAGGCCAATAAATGTTTGCAGCCCCCGGAGCATTCAGGGCAATGGGTGCACCATTAACGGGATTGCCATAAAAGTCCTGGAGAGTACCGGTAATGCTGAGTTGAGCAGTATTAGCTCCTAAAGCAGTAAAGTCTACGTATGTAGTTGCTGCACTTAATATCAACGTTCCCGGTACGAAAGTCATGGTTGCTTCACCTTCTTCTTCATTAATACGCACAGCAACTGTGTCTCCATCGGCACCAAAGGTTAAGGCTGTTACGTAACCAATATCTCCTATGGCATCAGTGGAATAAATAATAGTAGTGAAGGCAAGACCGGAGTATGAATCACCATTTAAATTTGAATTTCCGGTATAACTGACACCTTCCACAAATGCTTCAATGAGTGTATCGGGCGGGATGGGATCAATTGACCAATATACATAGGTACTGTCTGCCACTGGATTATACCATAAGTCATACACCATCGCGCATGCTTCCGTCTGATAATAGCCGCCGCCGACAGCTTGAGTATTCAATGGATCATATTCTGCTTCAATATTTGCAGGCGGACCAGTCGCAATTGTTACTGGAATCGCCGTGGCCGAAATTGATACAGAGTCGTCAAAAATGAGTACAGCTGTTACCCTAATAGGGCCGGGAGCTACACCGCTATTCAACGAAACACAGGCTTCTCCATTTGCAGAATAAGCAGAATCAATAATACCGGCGTTATTCAGGTTTGCACCTTCTGGAATATTCGGGCCAAGTGTGAAAGTTACGAGATATGGTGTCTGTACCAGCACACCATTTTCATCATATACGCGGGCACAGATATCGGTGGATTCAGATCCACCGCCGCCCACAACCATAATTTCACCTGGATATGTAGACGGTATTTGAATATAAGCGGGTATACCGGAAGAAGTATCCACGATGGTGATTTGCACAGAATCCATGACCAATCCAAAAACCGGGTGCTGATAGCGCGCTGATACAGTAGAAACACCAATTTCATTCGGATCACCGGTGTCGGAAAAATCTACTTTTGCTATACCGATCGAATCCGTTAATTCACTCACAACACTTAAACGACCATTATTACTTTCAAAATAGAGTTCAACATTTGAAATTGGATTTCCATACTGACGGGAATTAATACGAGCAGAAAGTTCAGCTTTAGTATTCCCGTCATCGAGTTTGATCGCATTTGTATTCGTGATAAGATTTAGTTGATAAGGCCACAATTCTACCTCACTTGTATCAAAAACTCCAAAGCGAACGGATGTTTCAAAATCAGTTCCGCCTTTCGTAAATACTGCTGTTACTTCCACACCTTCGTAGGTTGGTGTTGTACCATTATCATAGGCAGCCTCATTTCCATCGGAAAATTGAACAACTGCTAAACCATCATTATTTGTTTTGGGTGTACGAGTATCAAACGAACCAATGTCAGAACCGGCCGCTTTTGCCGAAAAGGTGATCATTTCATCTTTTTGAGGTTGATTGAGTGAATCCAATAATTGAGCAACAATGTACGTTGTCACATATGGGCCTTTAAGATCCTCACCTACAGCTACAGCATTATCATTATTGTCAAAACCATATGCTTGTGCAATTGCATTTATTTTGTAAGCACCAGACGTTGTACTGGAAGATGAATCAGCATTTGCCGGATCCCTCTCATCGCAGCTGATAATCAATAATCCTGTTGCAATTAAAATTATGTAAAATATTTTTTTCATATTAATTTGCATCACTTTCTCCTTTTTCAGATGTTTTTGGAGTTTCTTCTTTTACAGCATCATCATCTTCATTCTCTTCTTTTTCTTCTACAGGAAGAATTATTGAATTTTCAAGTTCGATCATTGCATCTGTTTTTGTAATTCCAACCATTCCTGCTTCTATGACAGAAGGTGTAATCTGAATAATAAGATCTGTTTTCTTTTCGATAATGTCACTGCTTGTAAAAAGTTTTTTACCCAGAAGAGGTATTTTATTTAAGTAAGGGACTTTGTATTCTGTATTTTTGAGATCCCTGCTGATCAAACCTCCAATTATTATTGTTTCACTATCTTTAACGCGGATGGTTGTGGATGATGTTCTTTTTTTTGTACGAGGAATATTTTTATCAGGGCCGATAAACTCAAATATCGAGGAGACTTCCGGCATGACGTGTACAGTAATATCTCCATCAATATTCACTTTGGGTAGTACGTGCAGTTTAATTCCAACTTCTTCTTTTTGGACTTGAACCTGGCCACCAACTCCTCCAGAACTCAATATATACGGTACGACATCCACCATTTCTATATACGCTTTACGACCGTTTAATGTGACCAATTTTGAATCAGCTAATATTTCCGCTTTATTATTTTTAATCAAGAAATCAAGCGTAACATCAAACGCTGTCATCTGTCTGCTAAACTGGGAAGGAATAATGTTTTGATCATTCAGTCGATTGAAAAGCATATTTTCCGGAAGTGTTTCGAATGGAAGAGCACCATAATCTTCAATAACACCTGTTCCGGCTTCATTTTGCTGTTGAGCTAAACCGGGCACTATACTTCCTGCACCAGAAACTCCTGCTGGCGGGATACCATTTTCCGCAAAAATATTCGTATAATGGGCTAACCTTGACCAGTCAATACCCAAGTCTTCTTCCACATCAACACCTATTTCAATCAAACGAACTTCCAACATCACTTGTGTCGCCGGCTGATCTATCTTACGTATTACTTCCTCTATTTCAGCAATTTTCTTTGGTGAGGCATTTACGAGAATTTTGTTACCTGAAGTATCCACTTGAATTTGATCAGTTAAATCTTGCAGAAACATTTTTACTTCAGCTGCATCGGCGTATTTCAAATCTATAACATGGGATGTAATCCCTACTTCTTCCAGAAGCTTTTTTGGTTCAGCAATCAAGAATGAATTACCTACAATCTCATAGCTTAAACCAACAGCTCTCACTACAAGGTTGATCGCTTGCTCGATAGGCACATCATCCATATGAATAGAAATTTTGTCCTGACGATTCACACTTGGGTCAGTCACAATATTGTACCCGCTTTCCTTAGCAAGGATAGAAAGAATACTCGGTAGATGAGCATCTTCCGCATGGACTCGTACCAAGGTCGGTTTAATTGCTTCACTGGCAGAAATTGTACTCGGACTGTCTTGAGCCAACAAACCGGTAGCTAGTACAAATAGGATTGGTAAAATTAGAATATTTTTCATTTTAAAACTCATTTCTGGAATTATTTTCCATAGTTACATTTTCTTCTTCGGCTAATCCCGCTACGGGATAGTGATATTCTGATGCTCCCTTAACAATAACAACTTCATCTACATCGATCCAAACAACTTCACCACCGGCGACTGAATCACCAACAACAACAGTGTAGTTTAGTCCACGATATTGAATTCCTGCATATTGGGTAGATGTACCATCAATAATATGGGTTACGCGGAGTTTATTTGTATTTCTGTAACGCAGCATTCGTCCACGAGCGTCCGTGAGATAAAGTACATTGGTCAATCGAAGCGGTTCTTTTTTCAGTGTAAAATCAAAGGCATTCCGTTCTTTTAAACGATGTTCGAGAAAATCGATTATACCTTCTAATTCTTCATCTGCGCCAAACTGTACATTATCAGCCCTCTTATTGGCAGCATCCCATTTTTTATTAATTGGATATAATTTAATACCAGCTGCTCCGATAGATATGAAGCTCAGCAGTACTAAAATAATCCAGATGGTTCTATTTCTATTATTCATTATATAGCCTTGGTTTTGGATTTAACAAGTGTCAAGGTTTCTAAACGGATTTCAACAACCTGTTCTAACAAATCTTCTTCCGTTGCAGTTCTTTTAACTCGTTCTATCCCATTTTTAACATGAAATTCTTTGATTGAAATCAGCCTGGGGGACCGTTCTATTTCAGCCATAAATTTCCCCAATTTATCATACGTACATTTAATAATTAATTCATAAGGTGTTCTTAAATAGTTTCCTTTCTCTTCCCTGGGCCTGGGTTTCACATTCAGCAATGTGATGTCAAGATTATTCATTGTTTCTGTTAGATTTTTTAAAAAAGGAATGGATGCATCTTCAGCTAATAAATCCTGTTTTGACAACGCTAGGTTTTCATCAAAAAGTGTGTAAACCTGGTCAAGTTTATTCGCCAGAATTTGAGCGCTTATTAATTGCTCATTCAATTCCCGCTGTTCCATTTCCAGCGCTTTTAACTCAAGCGGTTTTTCACCTATCAGCCAACCTTGATTCAACCAAAAAAGAATGGTTAAGCCAAATAAAATCAAGGAAATCATGCTATTGCGATTTTTCATGATACATTCCTTTTCATTTTAACTGATACCTTTAATGCTGCTTCAATTTCAAATTCCACGACTGACTGTTCTCGGATTTTTTTCAATGATCCCTGGTTAAACTTTATCTTTGAAAAATTTTCATTCAACAGTCTGTTACCCTTTAACCTGTTTATGTAATCATGAACAATGTCAAAATCTTTTCTATCTTCATAAACAACGGCAACACCACCTATAATAATTTTATTTTTTTTATATTTCATTGATGTAATAGCCATGTCTTCCGGTGTCATTTCACCGATGAGCTGCATATTCCTGGCCCAAAGAATTCGGTTATTTTCTAATTCAGCTAATGACATTATGTCTTCTTTGGATAGGTTTTTACCTTCTTTACGTAATGCGCTAATTTGGGTTTTCACATCTTTGATTTCAGCTTCTTTACGTTCAATCAATTTGGAATAACTTCGGCCAATCCACCACGTTTCACCGTTAACAAATATTAACAAAAATGTAATTAAACCGAATACAAACCAGCGAGTGCGTTCCTTCCATTGCTCACGGATTGTTTCCCTGCTTTCGGATTGATTTAAGTTTATGGAAATAAATTTTTTCATGCGTCAAAGCCTCCGCCACGTAGTGCTAAACCTACAGCGACCGAATATTGAGCTGGGTTTACAACAGAATTTTCATTGTAACCCTCCAAGGACTTCATGGGATTAAAGACACTCACTTCCAAGTTTAATTTGCCTTGAATTAATTCAGCTAATCCTTCTGTTGCTGAACCACCACCTGTTAAATATAAATGTGTAAAAAAGCTCTGGTTTGTTGTTTTAGCATAATAGCGAAGTGAACGGCGAATATCTTCCACAAAATTGTCAAAGACAGTTCGTTCAGCGATACCAATTCCACTATCTGTTTTATCTGGTTCATTTTTAGTAAAACTATTTACCCCATCTTTTAATAAATTATCCTCAGAACTGACATAATCCGTATCCATTTTACCGGCAAGATCTTTCACAAAATCATGAATTCCGATAGGTAGATCACGAGTAAAAAACATATCTTTCCTACCCCAGACTGTCAACGCACTGGATATGGCACCAATATCCAACAGTATGACTGCTCCGTCTTCCGGAAGATCGTTTACATATGAATACGAATTCATTACTGCAATGGGATCCACATCAATAATGCCCGGTTTAAAACCGATTTCCTTGAGTAGATCAACATGGGCATTTGATATTTTTTTTGTGCAAGCGACGAGCGCAATATCAATTTTATCCACTTCTTTAGGATTTGAACCAAAAATTTGGTAATCGATCACCGCATCAGATCCATCCATGGGAATATGCTTTCGCGCTTCGAACGTCATGGACGAAAGTAATTCTTCTTCAGGCATATCCATTGTTGTAATCTCTTTCACACTTACGTGAGAACCATTCAAGCTTGTAACTAAATGTTTCACCCGTTTGGGATTTATTTTCATTTCTTTCATCAATTCGCGAACGGCTATCACCAAATGGGGTTGGGAAAGTTTTTCAGGATCAAATGTCTGATTTGGTTCCGGTACCAGCCGTAATCCATGGTTCACAAGCTTATGCCCACCCTTGGTTTTATCGAGCACAACTGCTTTTACGTACTGTCTGCCTATGTCGAGGCCAAGAATCATTAGTTTGTTCCTTTATTTGAATTTATAGGGACTTCGCCATACGCTTTCATAACCAAAGCCATAGATCCATCTTCCCTGGAAGCTGGAGGGAAATACGGCGGTATAGAAAAATCTGTAAAATTGTAATCATAATGGTAATCTTTGTCATAACCGATTCCGGGAGAAATGTTATATGGTCCTGGTGCATTACGTTTCATATATCCTCTTTTATTTTGGGACATTGAACCCCAAAATCGAAAATATCCTCTAATATCACTATTTCCTGTATATGAGGGAAAAGAAGATGTTGGGTTTCTACGGGGACCTCGTCCATCTGCTAAAGATGCTCCGTTATTACCAAAATTTGGCCCACTGTATGCTGCATTAGATATTGTATTCTGCCAATATTGAACCACCACGGATCCTTCTGAAGCTAACATTGCAGCATTGACAATTAAATCAATGCCATTACTACTATTTCGAGCTCCATTTGCCTCTGTATTTGCAAGAATAATGTTTGACCCAGAGAACAATCCAAGTCTATTGGGTGTACCATAAACCACTTCACCTGTTAAGGTATTTGAATCTGTATAGATTAGATCATCTACAATCCATATATTATTCCAGACCCTATCCCAAACAGTAAAATCATCGCTGCGGCGGTAATATGTATCTTTATCAGTCACAATTGTATATTGGCCATCCACTGATCCTTTAACTCGGACCTGTCCATTACGGATATAAATCACTGTTTGATCGCCAGAATAGAACATGGTTGGTGACATAATGTCCGCACCACCCGGCGGCGGTTCAAAATCAAAATGATGAAAACCGCTTGTATCACACAAGCTCCAACCGTCATCCTGATGGCTGTGATAATATGCGAAGCGGTTGAATGGAATTGAATTATCCGGTGAAGCAAAAAATGATAGGATGACTTCTTCAGCATCCACAAAGCCATTATCAAATGATTGAAAAATGCCGGCAACTTGAAAAATGGCACCGCTTACACTTGTACTAATTGAGATAATCTCTCCCAGCCAATTTTTATTTGAATCGGGATCAGAAGCAAAAACTGAAATCGTATCACCCACTTCATATTCATCTAAAACATTCGTTATATCGTTACCATCCATATCTTCATTATCAATAAAAAGGGAGTCAGTCCAGTAAAATCCTGAAGTCGTATCCCACGGTGCATCAAAAGCAATCCGCCGATCCGTCAATAAATTAGGTGATGTATCTAAATCCCAACGGAAGGTGGTCGGCGGCGGTCCTTCGACGCCGATAGGTGGAATTTGATAAGACCATTGGGATAACATAAATCCATTATCAACAAATTCAATTTCAGTCATAATGAGCGAATCTTTACCGGAACTTCTAAAAAGTAAATCATCGGCTGTAAAAACATATGTCGCATTTTCAATAGCTCGCTGTCGTGCATTATCAGGAGGAAAACCAATTCTTTCAGCTTCATCATTCGCAGATATCCAGCTATCAGAATCACAATTACCATACGCTATACCCTGGACAGCAGATACCTGGGCATTTGTAAAATCCGGGCAGCCCCAGTTGCTCATCTGCATTTGTCCGTTTGTATGTACTTTCCCTTCTAATATATCACTTCCACCGAATGAGACGTAACTACCTAAACCAGGTCCGCCACCGGGCTCTTCTGATTCTGTAAAATACATGAAATGAGCAAAGCTTTCCGGAATCATTTGCAGATTTGCTTCCCGGGTGATACTAACCGGTTTACCCAGTGTATTTTTGAATGTGCTTGTACCTTTTCCGCGAGCCATAAAAATATTCTGACCCATATTATCTGTAAATGTTGAGCAATAAACATCACTGTAAGTACCCATATTGCTAAATAGAACACCCTCATTAATTACTTGAACGGGATCGGTAATTTTTGGCAGAACCGGTAATGCTTCTACATTAATTCCCGTTTCTGCAAGAAAAAGTGCTTTTGATTCTTCAAAACGGTATTTCTGCATAACGGCTGCAGACATGGCATATTTCAAATAACTGACTGTTAACAATAAACTTACAAATATAAAAATGACTGCTGTAAGTGTAACCGTACCTTGAGAGGAATGCTTCAAAATGAGGGCCTCATGGAACCGACTGAAGATGCTAAACTGATATATTTATTGGGCATAAATATTTTACGTCGAAAACGTAGTGTTTCAACCTTCTTTCCTCCAGGCGCATTGACAGTTTCCACCTCCAAGTCCATTGTCAATGTAATAGTAGATTCGGCAAATCGCTGCAATCTTGAACTCACAACGCTTGTTTCTTCTTTATAAAAATTCTTCAATGAAATATTTCGCTGATTATTGTTACGAAATATTCCTTTTTTCGGAAGTACAAGATTTCCCTTCAATGGAATTTTATAGTTAAAAAGAATACCGTCAATGGCATTTGCAGTAATTGATGTATTGGTTGGGTTACCAAAATTATCGTATTTGGTAAGATCTATTCTTAAAAAATTATATGTGTGATCAAAGTTGATAAATCTAGATAAGCTGATTTCTTTCATGATTTCACGCATAACATTATTGCCGTATTGACGAACTTCATTCAGCACAGTGTCATCCTGGTAATGGAATAAAATTGTCCGCATGCTTAATCCTAATCCAAGAATTAATATTCCTGAAACAACGATTGTTGTAACCATTTCAATGATCATCAATCCCGGTTGCCATTTTGATATGTTTAAGCGTTTCATTGTGGAAACTCCAGCATGACCATTTCAATATCAGCTCGCTTGACAACTTTTGTTCTGGGTGTGGAAAAATCCTCCCACTCAATCCATGCGTGGAGTAGATAACGATCTATATAACTTATAGAATCAGTAAAAACTGGCGTAATATTTTCATAAAATATTTTAGCAGGAATTTTGACATCATTTTGTTCATCGCCAAAAAGGTACACAGTCTCTCCCATGAAGTCTCCTGATTTTTCAGATAGAGTCATATTTCCATCCGCAATGCGGCCTTTCATGTGTTCAACATAACCGATGAGTTCATCCACGGCTCTTTCTTTAATAGCTATCGTACGCAAGACACCACGAGCATGAGTAGCACTTAATACCATTCCATACGCTGCTACGCTGATAATCACTACACCGATCATGACTTCAATAAAGGAAAATCCGGATTGGAAACGATGTTTCATCAGAGAACATCCGCTCCAAAAAGTTTTGGATTATTCGCAATTTGTGCCGCCATTGAGCGATCTATTTTGCCTTGAGTAACCAATCGCTGCAAATCCTGATCTAATGTTTGCATTCCTTCCACTCCGCCGGATTGCATAACAGATTCAATCTGATATATGCGATCTTCACGAATTAAATTGCGAATTGCAGTTGTTGCCATCATGACTTCACAGGCTGGAGCTCTGCCCTTACCATCTTTGGTTGGAATAAGTTTTTGAGCAATGACAGCTTCAAGACTTTCGGACATCATGGAGCGAATTTGGCCTTTTTGGCTTGATGGGAAAATATCGATAATACGATCCACAGCTTTCACTGCACTGGATGTATGCAATGTCGATAAAACTAAATGGCCTGTTTCTGCAGCTGTTAGAGCCAGGGAAATCGTTTCCAAATCCCGCATTTCACCCACAAGGATTACATCTGGATCTTCACGGAGAGCCGCACGAAGTGCATTACCAAAACTATGCGTTGTTGCTCCCAATTCCCGCTGGTTGATAAGACTTTGATTGGAATGATGAAAATACTCTACAGGATCTTCAACTGTTATAATATGGCATTGACGATTTTGATTAATGTGATCAACCATGGCAGCCAATGTGGTACTTTTACCCGATCCGGTAGGACCTGTAAGTAAAATTAATCCACGATTTTTCATAGCCAATGTTGCCATAATGGGCGGAATACCCAATTCCTCAAAGTTCTTGGGAACTTCAGGGATAGCTCTGAATACACATGAAATACCACGAATTTGCTCGAAAAAATTCACACGGAAACGGCCTTTACCATCGATACGATAAGAGAAGTCAATTTCCTTATCTTTTCGAAAAACACCGATTTGATTTTCGTTCATAACCTGAGGCATAACACTACCAATCTGTTCTTCAGTAGTCGCATCCATATTTAGGGGTTTCATGGTGCCATTTATGCGCACCATGGGAATTGAACCTGTACTTATGTGCAAATCGGATGCCCCGCTATCCAGGGCATAAACCAGCATTTCGTCAATTTTCATAGATTATTCAGATTCTTCTTTTGTTCCGTAACCCAAAAATCTGCCACGATCTCGATCATACACAACCTGTCTTCCGGCGCCACCTTTCATTTCTTCAGTACTTTCAGCGGCAATTTGTCCTCCTTCATCACTAAAGGAAAGTGTAAATGTCCATTTCAGTTTAGTCGAACGTTCCACTTCCAATTGTCCTCGGCGTTCCATTTCTTCAATATCACTGGGCCATTCACCATAGGTCTGATAGTACATTTTAGCTGCGTTATCGATATTTCCGATTACTGATTTAGCTTCAGCGGCATAGGCACTTTTGACATATTCAAAATACGTCGGCAAGGCAATGGCCGCTAAAATGGCTACTATCACAATTACAACCATGATTTCGATCATGGTAAAACCCTTTTGTTTACGATTCTTTATTAACTTCATTGAGTTATTCTCCACTCTCATTATTATTAATAATCTTTCTATTTTTATCCTTGGTTAAAACAGGAAATCCAATTAAAAAATGATACAGCTTTCCCATAGTCAATTAAATAACGTCTACTTGATAGGATTTACTTACACAAAACAGATGATTTAATTTGTGTTCTTTTCAAGGGAAAAATGTTCATTTCTTATCTTAATCTAAATAGAAAAATGTGTTTAACTTTGAAGTCTATATTTGAATTTGAATAATAAATCAAGGATTAATCAATGAATGTCGCCATTCTAAAAGAAACTCTCCCTGGTGAAAACCGTGTTGCTGCCATACCAGCCACAGTAAAAGAAATGGTAAAAAGCGGTATGAAGGTTCTAGTTGAATCCGGAGCTGGAGAAAATTCTCATATTTCAAATGATGAGTATAAAAATGCCGGAGCAGAGATTGTTTCAGATCGGGCAAATTTATTGGCCAATACAGATCTTATTTTAAAAGTTGCCCCGGCTGAATTGGACGAAATTGACA